>Ga0114902_1000201_pt1 | contig 38350 bp, 33 predicted proteins | sample MalvireepMed_s12_FD_87291 | JGI IMG/M metagenome (GOLD analysis project Ga0114902, IMG submission 87291) | Marine viral communities from the Global Malaspina Expedition - Malaspina viral metaG DeepMed_s12 | ecosystem: Environmental > Aquatic > Marine > Oceanic | place: Mediterranean Sea... | reverse complement strand
GGGAACTGAGCCCTTCGGCTACGCTCAGGACAGGCTATCCTTCCCAGAGCAGCGGGAAGGGTTAGCGAAGTGGAAAGCAAAAACCGGGGATTGTGTCCAAGACCTTTTTAGAGAAGCTCTTTGCCCGAAATGTAGCTTTTCGCGAAATGTAGTGGCAATGTGCTGAATGGTCTATAAATCGGATTACTCTATTGGAGGGGACAGGCTTGACGGAATGCGGGGGAATGGGCTGAGGGTACTATTAAACTATCAATTTCTGAACGGTATATAGAGCGTGAGGGGTAGCAGCGGCATCCTTTTGTGGTCTTTTTTGACCACAAAAGATATAGCGGATGACCCGACCCGCTTGCATTTTTGCGGAGGCTATTGTGCGTGGGCAGAATGCGGGCGGTGACACGCCCAAATAAATCTAAATGCCATAAATCGGAGTTGTTCGGCAATATTATATAGGCAATGGCATAGATGGTAAATTACTTTTTATTCGCCCATCCATCTTTTTAATAAGCCCGTCACCCAGGAAATCCATAAATCATGCCCGGTTGGTATAAATCAAATTTTTTTTGGTACCTTATTAGCATTAATCATAATACCAATACTTATGCAAAAATTCGAAATTTACAAGGACAGGGGCGGTGAATTCAGGTTCCGCCTGAAGGCCGCCAACGGACAGAACATCCTTGCCAGCGAAGGCTACAAGGCCAAGACCGGTTGTACCAATGGCATTGAATCCGTGAGAAACAATTCCCAGGACGACAGCAAATTCGAACGCTTGGAATCCCAGGGAGGAAGCCCCTACTTTAACCTAAAGGCATCCAACGGTCAAGTTATCGGGACCAGTGAGATGTACTCTTCTTTCAGTGCCATGGAAAACGGGATAGCATCGGTCAAGAAAAATGCTCCCGGAGCAACCGTCGATGACCTGACCCAATAGAGGCCGTGACCAAATCTGTAAAAGTTGAAAAGCTATCCCTTAAAGGGGCAGCTTTTTTTGGTTGGCACTTTCCTTGATAGCAGGTTTGCCTTCCTTAAGTTTCTGCTTAAGGGCTTTGCGCCGTTTGTCGTAAATCCATACCCTAAGCCGTTTCAACAGGATCTGCTCATAATCGGACAGGTTCTCTGGGGCAATCTCCATCATGGCTTCCATCTGTCCGGCATTCTTAAAGGTCTTGGCGTAATGAAGCCCGCACCAAGTATAGATATTGACCCATTCACCCGGCATAGGGGACTCAAAGGTCCTGGGCATCATATAGGCCACTACTTCTGTCAGGGAGGCCATCCGCTCACCCTGCATCTGTGTCAGCAGGCGGGCCAGGGTTATGTTCTTCAGGAGCAGTTGCGGTACGGCATCCTGCCAAGCGGACGGAAAGACGATGATGGGACTGCTCAGGCAGTCCATGAAGTCGAAGACAAAATCGGACTGGGCCATTTTAAAGGATTTGGGTTTGGATTTGGGTTCGGTGGTTGGCTCCACCTCAAAGCCAAAATCAAGTTGGTGCATGTTTGGATGTTCCATGATAACTGTTTTATGGTTCAACAATATTTTCAGGGATTTGCCAAACGGAAGACAAAATTTTGGAGCGGCAAGGAAACGGATATAAATAGCGAGGTATGAGCGGCTTTATGCCGTCCCTTGTCCGAGAAACATTTTGCGGGTTTACCTTGAGGAAATATTGGTGGGAATTAAACGATTCCATCAGTTCTCCCAGTTCAAAAAGGGTTTTAAAAATGTACAGTGATCTCAACCTATCCAGACATCGTCCAAAAGGTCGATTGTCATGAAGTTTCTTTTGTCTGTTGACCCTATTGAAAGACAAAAAAAAGGGAGGGTTCAAAAATCCGAACCCTTCCGATACTTGATTTATGGATGGTTATCCTGCCATGGCCTTGTCCTGTTGCTGCAGTGCTTCCACCCGTTCCTTTAGCCTTTTTTCACGTTTGCTGCGTGTCTTGGCATACCCTGCTTCTATCGTATCGATATTGGACTTATGGTATTCCTGTATGGCCGTGTAAAAGGAGCTATTGGTCAGATTGTTCATATGGTTGCTCTCCCCAAAGTGGACCTGTCTGGTCAATAGGAACCGGATGAGCCTGTTGAGGGTTTCCTCCTTGAATTCCTTCCTGAATCTGGCGACAATCTCTTCACGGGTCGTATTGGTCGTGTCCCCGAAAAATTCCTGAAAATGCTCCCGTTGATCAGAATAGCCGACATTGTTCTCGTACAGGGAGATGGAAAAAGCGACCATTTCATCAACGGACAGGGGCTTATCAATGTTGATATAATCCGTCATACGAACCATTTCAGCCACTTCCTTGAACTGTCGGTTGTTCTCGATCTGTTTCTTACGGGCCTCACGGGTATTAATCTTGATAATCTGTTCCTCTGGGGTGCATTCCGACATCTTGCGTTGTTCCAATGGAGCGGAACGTACATCTTCGATATCTTCCTGCTTTTCCTTAACCTTCACGAAAACCTCCTTGCTCTTATAGGTATCGGTATGGAGGAGGATGCCCTTTACAAATCCATGTTCAAGGGCGGTATCGTATCTCTCCCTTTCCTCCATATAAGCCTCCAAGGCTTCGTCCAGTTCTTCCTGTAGCTCTTCATCACTGTAATCGTAATGCCGGTATTCTTCCTTGATGGTGTCCAAGGTCGGTTCAATGGGTTCTTCGATGATCTCCAACGCATCGGTAAGGTGGACGGTAAGGCCCTGCTTTTCCATCTGGGCAGCCACCAGCTGGTTGTGTTCCTCATCTTTCCAATAGCGGCTTATCTTGGGAACCAACAGTAATTGTTCCGTTTTGGCCCTTTTTATAAGGTTCAACAGGGTCTTCTGTTTCTTGCTCTCAAAACAGGCCGTTCGGGTACAGACCATCTTTCCGTCCCCGAACAGGTTGCCCTGATTGGCCGCATTGAACGGACATAGGGTGCAGCCCCCTGCCTTGGGGAGCAGTTTTTTATCCGTTAGGTCAAAAGGGGCGTTGGCCAGGTCAAAGGTCCGGTTATCGACTATCCGTTTGAGCCTATTGGCATGGAACTCCCCGTCCAAGCTCTCCAACATCATCTGTTGTTCCCCTGCCTCGAACAGGGCCACGGCCACCCCTAGGGAAATGGTCATCTCCCCACTTCTCACATAGTGTTTGAAGCCTTCTATCAACCCTGCCAGTTTAAGCCGTTGCCTTACGAAGTTTTCGGTACGTCCCAACCGTTTTGCAATCTCCGCCGGGTTGTACTTATCCATTAGAAAGGCAATGGCCTCGGCCTCTTCAGTGGGTTCCACGTCCCTGCGTTGCAGGTTTTCGATGATCTGCACCTCAAGGACATCGTTGTCGGCATATTCCCTGACGATGGCCGGAATGGTCTTTTGTCCCGCCAGCTTACTGGCACGGTACCGACGCTCCCCCATCACGATGATATGATCCCTTCCGGATTTACGGACGGTGATGGGCTGTAGTACCCCATGTTCCTTAATACTTTGGGAAAGCAGTTGGAGGCTGTCCCCGTCAAAGGTCTTTCTGGGTTGCGAGGGGTCGGGAATGACCGAAGCCATATCCAGGTTCAGGATCTGTAGGACAGTGTCTTTCTTGCTCACAGCTGTTTTGGAACTGTTGGGATTTGTTTTCTTCCTTACCGCAGTTTTCCCGGTTTGCTTTTGTTTTGTTTGTGTTTCCATGATACTTGGATTTTAGTTAAACAATATTTGAGCATGGACCCAAGCGGAAGACAAAATTTTGGAGTGGCAAGGAAACGGAATAAATAGCGAGGTAGGAGCGGCTTTATGCCGTCCCTTGTCCGAGAAACATTTTGCGAGCTTAACTTTCGGAAATATTGTATTGAATACATTCTACGTACTACTTATTCTATTGGAAGTAAGGCTAAAGCAGACCTGACCCACTCCTTTTTGTGTCCTGATAATTTATTGAGAAGTGTAGTGTTCCATTACAGGTTTTCCACATTGGGTTAAACAGAACGGGAGCAAAAAGGAACGTAATAACAATCTCTAAAGTCCTGCCAGTATTTCTACAAAATTAATTACGTACTTTGTATGTGTTATGAAGTTACTTATTGTAGAAGATGAACCCCAATTGTTAAGAAGTCTGGAAGAATTTGCTTCCAAAGAAGATTTCATGTACGATACTGCGGCAGAATTCCAATCTGCCCTTGAGCGTATCGCACTCTACGATTATGACTGTATCATTCTGGACATCAACCTGCCGGATGGCAATGGGTTCGACCTGCTGAAAATCCTTCACAAAGAAGACAAGACCGATGGGGTTATCATCCTATCCGCCCGGAACTCGTTGGATGATAAACTAAAAGGTCTGGAACTGGGAGCTGATGATTATTTGACCAAACCATTTTATTTCTCCGAACTCAATGCCCGGATCAAAGCCATTATCCGGAGAAAACAATTTAAAACCAATAAGCTGGTCCGATTCGCCAACCTGATCATAGACCCAGATCAATATCTGGTAAGTGTAAATAACGATAAAAGCCCTATCTCCCTGACCAAAAAAGAATATGCCATTCTTGCCCACCTGGTCAGCAATTACAAACGGGTCATCACCAAAGTAGCCCTGGCCGAATATATCTGGGGCGATTATGTGGACGAGGCCCAGAGTTTTGATTTTTTGTTCTCCCAGATCCGGAACCTGAAACAGAAGCTGAAAAAGGCAGGGGCACAGGTGGTGATCCATAACATCTATGGGGTAGGGTACCAAATTAAAGTCATATGAAGCTGCTTACCTATACTTCCCGTATTCAATTATTCTTTTTCCTGGTGCTCTTTGGAGGGTTTTCCATATTGTTCTATTTGGTATTGAGTTGGAATGTCCTGCAAAATGTTGACGAGGTATTGTATAACCGGAAAATGAACCTTCTGGCCTATCTCAAAGAAAACCCCCGGGCGCCGTTTACGGAAGATAATCCATTGGACGATTTTACTTTTTATCTTATAGACGAGGAAGCCTTTCAAAAAGGAAGGGAGATCTATGCCGATACCCTGGTCTACGAACCAGTGGACGATGAACTGGACGAATATCGGAAACTCACCACCCCTGTGGAATTGCACGGGAACTATTACCGACTGGAGATTGTAAAGCCCCACCTGGAAGTGACAGAAATTGTTGGTGCCATTGCCATTGCCCTGGGAGGGCTGTTCCTGGGAATGACCTTGTGTTACTACCTGTCGCAGCGTGTTATATCCAGAAAAATATGGAACCCTTTCTATGAAATGCTGGAGAAGTTGCGACATTATCGCCTGGATAAACAAGTCCCGGTATTATCCCATTCCCGGATCGATGAATTCCGGACACTTCGGGATGCGATCACAGAACTGATGCAAAAGAACAAGGAAGTATTTGACAGTCAAAAGCAGTTTATTGAAAATGCTTCCCATGAAATGCAAACCCCGCTGTCCGTTATCCAATCGCGTTTGGAAGCCCTGATCAGCCAGGAAGAACTTACATTGGGGCAAGCGTCCATCATAGAAAGTATCATCGGATCGACACAACGGTTAAAAAAGTTAAATAAGACCCTGTTGCTTTTGTCCAGGATCGAAAACCGACAATTTCTCCTTACCGAAGAAATTCATATAAATAAGATAGTAAACTGGTCCCTAGCCTATTATGAAGAACAGAAAGTTGCACAGCATATTGAAATCGTCATAAAAAAAGAGGACGAACTGATCGTTCAGGGAAACACCATGCTTACCGAAATACTGCTGCAGAACCTGCTTAAAAATGCCTTCCTGCACAACATCAAGGAGGGGAAGGTCATTATTTCCATAATGAAAAACAGACTTTCCATCGCTAACACGGGCTATCAAAAAGCCTTGGACAAAGAAAAACTGTTTCACCGTTTTTATAAACAATCCGGCAACCCGGACACTTGGGGACTGGGATTGGCCATTGTCCACAAAATAGCAGAGGTAAGCAGTTGGGATGTCAACTATCACCAAGGAGAGGGATTTCATATTTTTACGGTGCTTTTTGAATAATGCCACTTAGAGGCCAAAAACCTAAAACTTTCAAATCCGTATACCCTGTGATTCTTTCTTCCCAACTTTCTACAGAATTGGCCTGTACATTTGTTTCTACAAAAACAAAATAGAATGTCGACCAATTTCAAGGGATTGTTTTGGGCCCTCCTGTTATCCGGGACCGGGAGTTTTGCCCAGGAAAGCATTCCGCTAAACAAACTGTTGGAAATAGCCCTGGATAATTATCCTTCCATCCGGGCAGCTGAGCTCCGGGCACAGGCAGCCCAAAGTAATGCAAGTGCTGCCAAACAAACACTCATTCCGGATATTACCGCATCATACCAGGCCAATTATTCCACATACAACAATCTGACAGGAATGTTCTATCCCGAATATGTATTGCCCGTAAGCGGACCTCCTTCGATGGATAACAGTAGCGAAATGGTATATGGCAGCGCAGCCAGTTTATTGCTCAAATGGGAAGCCTTCACTTTTGGGCGCAGGGCCAATGCCATAAAAGCCGCGGAAAGCCAGGTACAGGAAAAAACAGGTGAGCTTGATCTTACTACCTTTAGACATCAGATCAGACTCACCGATACGTATCTGGACTTTCTCCTGGCCAATGAGGTGTTAAAGAGCCTGCAGAGTAACCTTGAACGGTCCAAAACAAACTACGGGCAATCTGTCCGGCTGGCCCAAAGCGGTTTAATTGCGGGGGTGGATACCGCCCGTTTTCAATCGGCCTTCTCCAATGCAAAGATCCGGATGCTAAATCAAAAAAAGCGATTGTTTGAATTAAAGGATCGGCTGCAATTATATATCGCATCCGAATTACCGGAAGACCTGTCGGATGAAACTTTCTTCAAGGATCTTCCCGGTTTTGATACGGATACCCCGGTATTCGACCATCCGAAGGCACGGCTGGCACAATCTGAATGGCAGACGGCACAGTATCAATACAAAACCTCGCAAAAAAGAGGAATGCCTTCCTTAAGTTTATGGGGCACGGCATATGGCAGGGGATCCGGGGTAGAAACCGATGCAAATGGCAACTTGTTTGTTGAAGATGCCGCCAGGGGTTTTGACATCAACCGGTATAACTACGGCGTCGGCCTTCAACTTTCCATCCCAATTGCACAGCAGTTTCGCTACCATTCGGAAAGTAAAGTATTAAAGTACCGGTCGGATGCCCTGGAGGAAGAATTCAAAGAAACCCGTTTAGAATTAAAGCAACAACAGAATACCGCAGATTCCACATTACAAACGGCCATCCTCGTGGCCGGGGAATTACCTGCCCAATATAAGAATGCACAGTTTTCTTACACCGCATTAAAAACACAATACGCATCAGGACTGGTCAATTTTACGGAGCTGGCCGAAGCGCAGCACGAATTGGTCGCCACAGAGATCAATTATCGAAAGACCTTTTGGGAAGTATGGAAGGCTTTGCTTTACAAAGCTGCGGTATATGGTAATCTGGAAATATTTTTAAATGAATTGAACAAATGATACGACTCATTATAAGCGCTTTACGCAAACCCATTACCGTTGTTGTAGCCCTTTTGGCCGTCGTTTTCTTTTCGGTTTTGGCCATTCGGAACATGGCAGTGGACATTTTCCCCAGACTGGGAACTCCCACCATTTATGTGGCACAGACCTATGGCGGACTGGCACCCGACCAGATCGAGGGGTTTATGACCTCCTATTACGAATATCATTTCCTTTATATCAACGGTATCAAGGAGGTGGAAAGTAAGACTATTCAGGGGGTTTCGTTGATGAAGCTTACCTTTCATGAGGGAACGGATATGTCACAGGCACTGGCAGAAACGGTAGCCCAGGTAAACCGGTCCCGTGCCTTTATGCCGCCGGGCACGGTAACTCCCTTTATTACCCGTTTTGATGGCGGAGGTGCCCCTGTGGGGCAGCTGGTTTTCAGCAGTGAAACCCGGTCCAATGCCGAAATTCAGGATCTGGCTCTTTTTAAAGTACGGCCCAAATTTGCGTCTATACCCGGGGTGTCTGCACCGCCTCCGTTTGGAGGGAACCAACGTACGGTACTTATCAAAGCCAATCCGGAAAAACTTCGCAGTTACAACATCAGCCCGGACGAACTGGTCACTGCTTTGGCCAAGGGAAATACCATTGCTCCTTCGGGGAATATCCGTACTCAGGACCAACTCCTCATTGCCAATCAGAATACGGTTGTAAGCGACATCAAAGAATTAGAGAACATTCCGCTTACTTTGGGTTCCGGAGCAGCTGTGTATGTGCGTGATGTCGCAGAAGTACAGGACGGTGCGGACGTGGCCACCGGCTACGCCCTGATAAATGGCAAGCGTTCGGTATATATTCCGGTAACCAAACGCTCCAGCGCATCCACGTGGGATGTGGTGAAGCGTATCAAAGCTGCGCTCCCCGAAATGCAGGCAGCAGTTCCGGACGATATTAAAGTAAGTTATGAGTTTGATCAATCGGGCTATGTGATCAATTCCCTTAAAAACCTCTCGTTTGAAGGTTTTTTGGGAGCTTTGCTGACCGGGATTATGGTATTGCTTTTTCTCTCGGACAAGAGAAGTGCCCTGATCGTGATCGTAACCATCCCATTGGCCATTTTATCGGCAATCGTATGCCTGTACCTCTCCGGCCAGACATTAAATATCATGACTTTGGGCGGCCTGGCCCTTGCGATCGGTATTTTGGTGGACGAATCCACTGTAACGATAGAGAACATACACCGGCATCTGGAAACGGGAAAACCCAAATCCCGGGCCATACTGGAGGCCTGTAAGGAAATTGCGCTTCCAAAACTGCTTATCCTTGTCAGCATTCTGGCTGTTTTTGTCCCGTCCTTCTTTATGTCCGGTACCCCAAGGGCCATGTTTTTGCCCTTAACCCTTGCCGTAGGTTTTTCCATGATCGCTTCCTTTATCTTGTCGCAGACCCTGGTGCCCGTACTGGCCAACTGGTGGTTGAAAGACGAGCCCTTAAATCATCAGGATGCACATGGAAGATTCAGTCGGTTCAAAGACAAATTGCTGGGATATACAAAACGTATTTTTGAATGGCGCAGGATTGTTATTCCCGCTTATATCGTTGGCCTGGCCGGTATATTGTTGCTGCTGTTCTCCATGATCGGGACCGAAATATTCCCCAAGATCGATTCAGGACAGTTGCAGGTACGCGTACGGATGCCCGATGGAACGCGGGTCGAAACTACGGAAGAAAAGACCAAGGAGTTTTTAAGTATTGTCGAAGAGGTCGCGGGAAAGGAAAATATCGAGATCACTTCTGCTTTCGTAGGTATCCAGCCCCCAAGCTACCCGGTCAATACTATTTTTCTCTGGACAGGCGGACCGCATGAAGGTGTGGTCAAGATCAAATTGAAGGACACAAAAACTGACCTGGATGAGCTCCAGGAAACCCTCAGGGAGAAAGTTCGTGAAAGAATTCCCCGAATGAGCCTTTCGTTTGAACCGGCCGACCTGGTGGACCAGGTGATGAGCCAGGGTGCAAATACCTCCATTGAAATCGCCATACAGGGCAAAAACCTGGAAGAATCAAAACAGTTTGCCCAACAGGTCAAAGATAAAGTGGATGAACTGTCCTTCGTGCGGGATGTGCAGTTTGGTATCCCATTGAATTACCCATCCATTGACCTGAAGTACGATCGTGTAAGAGCAGGGCAATTGGGGCTGACCGTTGAAGATATCAGCCGTTCGGTGACGGCCTCCACATCGTCCAGCCGTTTTACACAGCCGAATTACTGGCTGGATGCAGGTTCCGGACACGCCTACCAGGTCCAGGTAGAATTTCCCCAATACCAGGTCAATGATCCGGGAGATATAGCCGGGATACCGTTAAAATCCGACAACGGCAACACCGTATATGTCAGGGATGTAAGCAAATGGGAAGCTTCCACGATGATAGGGGAATACGATCGCCTTAACCAGCAGCGTTTTATCACTGTTACAGGGAATATCCATGCTATGGACCTGGGCACAGCTATCAAGCAAGTAAAGAAACAAGTGACCTCATTGGGTGACCCGCCTGCCGGGATGAGCATAAAATACCGCGGGTTGGCGGAAACGCTTATACAAACATTTGACGAATTAAGCACAGGACTGCTTTTGGCCGTAATAGTGATCTTCCTGTTGCTCGCTGCCAGTTTCCAGTCCTTCAGGCTGTCCTTGGCCGTACTTTCAACTGTTCCCGCCGTAGTTGTCGGTTCATTCCTTTTACTTTGGTTGAGCGGAAACACCTTAAATATTCAATCCTTTATGGGGAGTATCATGGCCATTGGGGTGGCCGTTGCCAACGCCATTCTGTTCGTAACCATTGCAGAACAGTACCGCAAAGAAAACAACCCTGAAATACAAGTGCATATCCTCGGGATCAAGGATCGTATCCGCCCGATCATCATGACCAGTTTGGCCATGATAGCAGGAATGACCCCCATGGCCCTGGGTATGGGAGAAGGCGGGGAACAAACGGCCCCTTTGGGGATCGCAGTCATTGGCGGACTGTTGTTTTCCGTATTCGCCACCATCCTGGTATTGCCCTCCATCTATTGGGTATTGACGGGCAAAAGGCCATATAAAAGCGTCTCGCTTGATCCGGACGATGAAAATCATATTAAGAGCAATTAAAATAACCGAAAAATGAAATCTAACCTTTTTTATATCGCTATCCTGGCTTTCACTACGGTGTCATGCATTAATAAAAGTACCGGGACTGTATCAAATACCGCAGAAGATGCCCCCAGGGCCATGGAAGTCATAGAAGTGCAAAGTCAACCGATTCAACAAACGCTGAAACTGCCCGGTGAACTACACCCTTTTGAAAGAGCAAATATTTTTGCCAAAGTGAAAGGTTATGTAAAAGAAGTACGGGTCGATATTGGGGATAAAGTTGAAAAGGGACAGGTATTGATGCGTATAGAAGCCCCAGAAATGCAATCTGAGTATACTGAAGCAGTAAGCGAAGCTGCTTCCGCCAGAGCGGATTACACTACGGGCAAAGACCAATATGAAAGGTTAAAGCATGCCGCAGAAACACCAGGTACCGTTGCCGCCTCAGACCTGGTACGTGCCAAAAATAAAATGGATGCCGACAGCGGCCGTATGCAGGCCCAAAACGCTAGGGTCTCGGCAAAAAGAGATTTATTGGGTTATCTCACCATTACTGCTCCGTTTTCCGGAATGGTCTCCGTCCGCAATGTAGATGTGGGGGATTTTGTAGGGGATAACGCTGACAAGGTGGTATTCGTCATAGAAAACAATACCAGGCTCCGGCTGAAAGTCCCCTTACCGGAAGCCTCTACAGGAAGTACGGACAACGACAGTATTACATTCACCGTTGAATCCCATCCCGGGAAAACCTTTCACGGCATGTTCTACAAAAGAGCACATAGCATCACACCTGAAACAAGGACAGAATTATGGGAATTTTTGGTAGACAATGAAAACGGAGAACTACAAGCCGGGCTTTTTGCAGAAACCCATATTCAGTTGAGTAGAAAAGAAAGCGGTATCTTTATTCCCAATAGCGCGGTCCTGACTACCTTAAAACGTAAAGCCGTTGCAAAAGTGCTTGGAGGCAAAATACAATGGGTTGATGTGACCTCCGGAATTAAGGATGCGTCACACACCGAAGTTTTCGGAGAGATCAAACCCGGCGACCTTTTACTCGTGAACCCCAACGAAGAACTCAAAGAAGGCTTAACCATAAAAACAGTAATAAAATGAATCGAAAAGAATTTCTGAAAAACAGTGCCATCATAGGCGGAGCGACCATCCTGCCCGTCAATAGTGTTTTTTCACAGAACGTTACCGGAAACGGCATCGACAAACTGGTGGACAACGAAGGTAACTTCATTCAACAGTCCCTTCCCTATAACAAAAATTTCCTTGAGCCTTATATGGATGAGGAAACACTGCATCTCCATTTTGAATTCCACCACGGTGGAGCGGTAAAAGGGGCCAATAAGGATCTGGAAAACATTAAAAAAAATCTACAGACCGGGGATATGGACATGTCGGACCTATGGACGAGAAAATTGGCGTACCATTTTTCCAGCCACGTCCTGCACACCATTTTCTGGACGAACCTGACTAATAAGAAAACAGAACCCAAGGCGGAACTACTTCAACAAATAGATAAGGATTTCGGGTCGTTTGACCGCCTCAAGGCCTATATTGCCAAAATTTCAAAAACTGTAGAAGGCAGTGGTTGGGGGATATTGGGATATCAGCCCTATTCCCGATCGTTGACTTTACTGCAATGCGAAAACCATCAAAAACTCACCCAATGGGGAGTTATTCCGCTTTTGGTCATAGACGTTTGGGAACATGCCTATTATCTGAAATATAAAAATAAAAGAGCAGATTTTGTAGATACCTTATTGGAGATTATCGACTGGGACAACGTGGCAGAACGGTTTGTAACCGCCAAAAAACTGCACGGATAACTTTTTGTCGAGATATAGAATTAAACCATATGGCCACGCTTGTGTCACTACCAGTATATACATAATATATGATCGATAAACAGGTTCCTTTTAAAGAAGCCCTCCGGGTATGGATCCGGGTAGCGATATATAGCTTTGGCGGACCTGCCGGCCAGATTGCCGTGATCCATAAAATATTGGTCCAGGAAAAAAAATGGATCAGTGAAAACCGTTTTCTGCATGCCCTCAATTACTGCATGTTATTACCGGGGCCGGAAGCACAGCAACTGGCCACCTATATCGGCTGGTTGCTCCACAGGACCAAAGGAGGATTGGTTGCGGGAATATTGTTTGTACTACCTGGTTTTATATCCATATTAATACTTAGTATCCTCTATGCGGCATACCGGGATATGGGAATTGTAGAGGCCATATTTTTTGGTATAAAACCCGCTGTTTTGGCCATTGTTATCGGTGCGGTCATCAAAATAGGGAAAAGAGCGCTAAAGAATGAGGTCATGTTGATCATGGCAGTACTGGCCTTTATCGCCATTTTTTTCTTCCAGGTAGATTTTCCCTATATTGTTGTGGCAGCCGGTTTAACAGGTTTTATAGGCGGGAAACTTTGGGAAGAAAAATTTCATGTGATCAAGGGACATGGAGAAAAAAGTGATGAAGAAAGTGCCTACGTCATAGACAGCCACATCCAGTCGGTAAAGCCGTCCCTGGTAAAGACCCTGAAAACCGTATTCCTCTTTTTAAGTTTATGGGCACTGCCGCTGGTACTGATCGCCCTGTGGATCGGAATGGATAATATTTTCTTTTCGGAAGGCCTGTTTTTCAGCAAAACGGCCGTGGTTACCTTTGGTGGTGCCTATGCAGTGTTGGCTTATATAGCCCAGAAAGCAATGGAGGATTACGGCTGGTTGCAAAGCGGGGAAATGCTGGACGGGTTGGGCATGGCAGAAACCACCCCGGGCCCGTTGATCCAGGTCGTACAATTTGTCGGGTTTATGGGGGCCTACCGTTTTTCCGGTACTATGGACCCTCTTATTGCCGGGGTTTTAGCTTCCCTGCTGGTGACCTGGACTACTTTTATTCCCTGCTTTTTGTTCATCTTCAGTGGGGCACCCTACATAGAGTATCTCCGGGGAAATAAAAACCTGACCACAGCACTATCCGGAATTACCGCTGCGGTGGTTGGCGTGGTATTAAATCTTGGGGTATGGTTTACCATACATACGCTTTTTGGCCAGGTCCATGAAAGCCGGTCTTTAGGGGTAAGGTGGCTGATCCCGGAATGGAGTACCCTTGACATAGCTTCCCTGCTCATAGCCCTTATAGCTTCTTTTGTGTATTTTATCTTAAAGTGGGATATGCTAAAAACCATTTTGACCTGTATTGTTTTGGGGATATTTTATCACTTTGTATTTAAGGGATAGCAAAGAGTCCGCCCATTCCAAAATTTCTACAGAATCCTTCCTTAATTTTAGCATAAAAGCACTGATGAAAAGGCTGCTGTTTAGCATAAACACTTTGATCATCGCATCTAATGCAACAGCCCAGACCAGCCAACCGGACACCATTTACGCGTATTATACACAAGATACCATACACCTGGATGGAAAGCTGGAGGAACGGGCCTGGCAGCAGGCGGTGCCTATCCGTAATTTCACCCAGCGGGAGTTGAATGTCGGGGAACCTCCTACGGAACGAACGGAAGTAGCCATCGTTTACACCGCTAAAACCCTCTATATTGGTTTTTGGGGATACGACAGTGCCCCGGATAAACTGGTCGCCCGGGAAATGAAGCGCGACTTTGACTTTGATCTGGAAGACAATTTTGAAGTGATCATAGATACCTACAACGACGACCGTAACGGATTTCTTTTTGTGATCAACCCCAATGGTGCCAGGGCCGATGTACAGGTGATCAATAACGGGGAATCCGAAAATGAATTCTGGAACGGGGTGTGGGATGCCAGGACCACAATTACCGACAAAGGCTGGTTTGCCGAAATAGAAATCCCTTTTTCTACCTTAAAATTCCGGACCGATATAGATAAACAGCTGTGGGGCATCAATTTTGAACGCAACATCCGCAGGAAACGGGAACAACTGCTCTGGCAAGGCTGGTCCCGCGATTCGGAACTGGAACTGCTGAACCGGGCTGGAACACTTGCAGGCCTGGACAGAATCAGCAGTAAGGATTTTATCGAAGTAAAACCCTATACCATAGGCGGGGGAGAGTTTACCCCGGGCCAAAAAGAGGGGCAATGGGATATTGGCGGTGATATCAACTATCTTATCACACCGACCCTGCGTATGAACCTGTCCTTTAATATGGATTTCGCCCAAATAGAGGCCGACCAGCAACAGATCAACCTGACACGTTTCCCCCTGTTTTTTTCAGAACGCAGGGAATTTTTTCTGGAAGGGCAGGATTTTTTTGATATGGGCATGGGAGATCAGATCATCCCCTTTTACAGCCGGAGGATAGGATTAGCAGAAGACCGTTCCACAGTACCCATTATTGCCGGGGCAAGGCTGTTGGGCAAGGTCAAAAATGCAACTTTAGGGATGATGTCCATCCAAACCGCAAGGCGCGATAGCATTCCATCGACCAATTATTCCGTACTGAGCTGGCGGCAGGATGTATTGGAACAGTCTTCCGTAGGCATCCTTTCGGCCAACAAATATGAGAACGGCCAGTTGCACAGTACTACCGGGGCTTACGGGTTGTATAGCACCTCCCGGCTTTTCGGAGACAAAAACCTAAATGTGGGAGCTGCCTTTACTCAGAATTACGATTCGGACGACTTCGACAGCAAAGCCAATGCACACCGCATCTACTTGAGTTATCCCAACGACAAGGTGGAGTTCGATATGGCCTGGCAGCGAAGTGCCGCTGCTTTCAATCCGGAAGTGGGGTTCCTGCGCAGGGACAACTTTCAGGAGTTTTATACAGAACTGGAGTGGAAACCCAGGCCCAAAAGCTTTCTGAAATGGATACGCCAGTTCAGCTTTAAAGGGCTGGATATCAACTATTATATCTTTGACGATACCAAGGATTTACAAAGTTTCTCTTATGAGGTCAGGCCCCTGGGATTTGAAACCCGCAGCGGGGAGTTTTTTGAATTTAACCTGCAAAGAAGAGCAGAAGGCCTTAGAGAGCCTTTTGAAATTGCAGAAGGCATCACCATACCCGAAGGCGAATACTGGTACAACCGTATGGAGATCCAGGCAGCAACTTTTGAAGGACGCATCTGGTCGACTTATACCAAAATAAACTGGGGTGATTTTTTGACCGGGAAGAGTACTGAAAGTCAATACGAACTTTCATGGAGGGCCAACCGCTATTTTAAAATCGGGGCCAACTACGAAAAAAACTGGATAAACCTTCCGCAAGGCCATTTTGATACCAGTCTGGTGGGGAGCCGTTTCGAGTATGCCGTAAATCCCAACTTGTTCGGGGCATTGTTTACCCAATGGAACAGCGAGGATAAAGAAGCGTTGCTTAATTTTCGCCTGCAATGGATCCCCATTATCGGGGCCGATTTCTTTTTTATCGTCAACCAGGCTTATGATACTTCCGGGGGTACATGGAAATTGGAACGGACCACTATTTTAGGGAAACTGATATGGAGATTTGTAATATAAAAACAGGCCATGCCTGAGATGAACAGACACACAGTAGGATGATTAAGATACACCCTTAAGGTATGGACAAAATTTTAAACACATGAAAACTATGAAATATCTATGGGTTGGCCTTATGGTCATATTTGCCGCATGTAAACCTTCGGCAGAGGAAGTAACGGTATACACATCCGTGGACCAGGTTTTCTCGGAACCTGTCCTGAAAGATTTTGAACGGGAAACAGGAATTAGGGTAAAAGCCGTATATGATACGGAGGAAACTAAATCCACCGGGGTAATGAACCGGTTGATTGCTGAAAAAGACAATCCTCAATGCGATGTCTTTTGGAGCGGCGACCCAATACGCAACGGGGTTTTGCAATCCAAGGATATTACCGAACCATACCAATCAGCGCAAACCGGGCAAATCCCGGATTATTTTAAAGAACCGGATAATCAGTGGATCGGCTTTTCGGCCCGCGCACGGGTATTGATCTATAACAAAAACCTGATCGCCCCCGATTCTCTACCCAACTCAGTTTTTGATTTTACAAAGTCCCGTTTCAAAGGGAAATTTGCCATTGCCAACCCATTGTTTGGGACTACTACCTTTCATATGGCTGCTATATATACTGCCCTGGGAGATGAGAAGGGCAAAGCATGGATGAACGGTCTCAAGACAAATGGAGTGGTAATAGCAGCCAGCAACGGAGATGTTAAAAAACGAGTGATGAACGGGGAGCTGGCCTTTGGGCTCACGGATACCGATGATGCCTTCGAAGCCAAAAAAGAAACTGACGACGTAGATTATATTTTCCTCGATCAACAAAATGGCGGCATCGGCACCCTGATCATGCCCAATGCGGTTAGCTTTATCAAAAATGCTCCGCATGCTGAAAACGGAAAGAAACTCATCGATTATTTGTTGAGCCGGGAGACCGAAGCCAAACTGGCAATATCCTGCGCACAAATACCTTTGATCCAGGGGACGGAAGTCCCCGATGATGTTCCTTCTTTAGATGATATCCAACCCATGAAAGTAGATTATCAAAAGACCTCCGATAAACTGGAAGAAATACAACCCTGGCTGAAAATATGGACCGAAGAGTAAGCACCCATATCATACGGATTGTTCCCCTGTCGCTATTGTTTATAGTACTGGTATTACCACTTATGCTGTTGCTGTTCCAATGGCTTACCGATACGGACAGAACCGTTCTGCTCTCTTTCACGGATCAGAAAACCTTGTTGTTGATCGGCAAGAGCCTTTGGATGTCTTTTACAGCAGCATTACTGGCTACGTGTATCGGGACCATTTGCGGATTTCTACTGTATAAACTTAAAATTCCATACAGCGGATTTTACAAACTGGCCTTGTTACTGCCCTTGCTCATTTCTCCCTATATTTTTGCCGTGGCCTGGAAAGACGGGCTCTTTTGGCTTTTGGGAAATTCGGCAGCGGTATATTCCGAAGCCGGTGTGATCACAGTCCACGCTTTTGTCTTTTTTCCCCTGGCTATGCTCATTACCGGAAGTGCGCTATCACAGGTTCATGCCGGTTATGAAGAAGCGGGCTTGATGGTCGTTTCAGTCCGGAGAATGGTCTTAAAGATCATTTTTCCCCTGATCCGTCCGGCCTTGACCACCTCTTTTCTGCTTATTCTGATATTCAGTCTGAGTGATTTTTCAGTTCCTGCTTTTTTTGGTGTGCGTACCTTTACTACAGAAATTTTCACACAGTTTTCCGCCTTATATGACTTTCCGATGGCTATCGGTCAATCCGTTTTACTTCTGCTGGTTTGCCTTTTACTTATGCTGACAGAACACCGTTATTTGTCGGATGCCCCTTTCTTTTCTGTATCGACAAAGGGAAGCGTCTCAAAAAAATACAATGTACAAAAACGGCAAATGCTGTGGCATGGCATCTTCTGGTTATTACTTATTGTAGTATTACTGATTCCGGTGTTCATACTGACCGTGCAGTCCCTGACCGGAAAAACATTGTTCTTTGCCAGGGCATGGGAACTGGTCTGGCCTGCTGCTGTACAATCTGTCAAACTTGCTGTGGCCGGTGCGTTACTGACCACGGTTATAGGATTATGGGTCGCTTACGAGAAAGAACGCAGGGCACATCAATTCCCCAATGTATTGCTTTTATTGACCTTCATTGTTCCATCGACAGTGTTGGGCATTGCGTTGATCCGGTATTATAACCTCCCTCTTCTGAACTTTATTTATGGGACTTCGCTTATCTTACTCATTATCTATGTGGGGAAATTTGGTTTTATCACCTCCAGGATCATCGGCAATAATATTAAGCAGATCCCTGTTTCCCTGGGAGAGGCCGCTTCTGTAATAGGCATTCCTTCCAAAAGAATATTTTTAAAGATACTCCTGCCTTTAATGATCCCGTCTTTGTTCACGGCATTTGTGCTCTCCTTTATTTTATGCCTGGGGGAATTGGGGGCCACGGTCATGGTATATCCGCCCGGTATGGAACTCATGCCCGTTAAGACATTTACCATTAGTGCCAACGCGCCACAGGCATTGACCAGCAGTATGACCCTTATAAACATGGGGCTGACAATGTTATTGATCCTGTTGTTTTTTATTATCGGAAAATGGGTGTTTAAAAAATATCAATATGCCTGAGATCACTTTGGAACATATAACACATCATTATGGGGATAAAGAGGTCTTAAAGGACTTCTCCTTTTCTTTTGTACAGGGAAAAACAACCTGTCTACTGGGCCCATCGGGTTGTGGTAAAACCACAGTATTACGGTTGATCTCAGGTTTGGAAACCCCGGTGAGCGGGATCGTGAAAATAGATGGGGCAACGGTAAGCAAAAACGGGGAGATCGCTGTCCCGCCCCATAAGCGCAATATTGGTTTTGTTTTTCAAGACCTGTCCCTTTGGCCACACTTTACGGTGTATGACAATATCGCCTTCGGTTTAAAGGAAAAAAGAGAACGGAACATTAAAGAGAAAGTGTCAGACATACTGGATTTGTTCGGTATAAGCGATAAAGCCCAGAAATATCCCCATCAGCTTTCAGGAGGCCAGAAACAAATGGTGGCCATAGCCCGTTCGCTGGTATTACAGCCGCAAGTACTCCTTATGGATGAGCCATTGGCCAATATTGATACCCATTTAAAAGAAGATATACTGGGGCATCTGAAAACGGTCCAAAAGCAACAGTTATTTGCCATGCTTTATGTAACCCATGACCACAAAGAAGCATTTCATACCGGTGATCACATCCTTGTTATGAATGCGGGGAAAATAGAAGCAGCAGGAACTAAAGAAGAAATCTGCAACTCAACATCCAATTATGTAAAATCATTTTTAAAATTTTAAAAGTCATGAAAACTAAAACACACATTTTAATATTGGTTATAATATCGGTTTTCACCGTTATGGCCTGTAAGGATTCAAAAGCGAAGCATTCCGATGCGCAAATAGAAGAAATATCTGCCCGGACACAATTTCCGGATACTGTGGATCCGGCAGAAAAAACCACGTTTGATTTTGAAAATTACACTGCTGGTGAATTGCCCAGCGAATGGTCTGAGTACCATACCGGTTCGGGAGATACCGAGTGGAAAATTGTAGACGATAACGGAAATAAAGTACTGGCACAGTTGTACAGTGACAACCCGAACAATCACTTTAATGTTGTAGTGAACAATAATATCACGGCAAAAGATATGGTACTTACAGCCCGTTTTAAAGGAATAACCGGGAATCACGATCAGGGTGGTGGTTTTGTATGGCGGTTTACGGACAAAAACAACTACTATGTAGTCCGAGCCAATCCGCTTGAAGACAATATGGTACTGTACAAGGTAGAAAACGGCAAACGCACCGATTTGCCCCTAGTAGGCAAAGGAAGAACCTACGGAACGGATGTATCACCCTTGGGCAATAGCTGGCATACGATGAAATTGGTAGTGAAAGAAGATTTGTTTACTGTTTATCTAGATGACAAAAAACTTTTTACCGTACAGGACACCACTTTTGTCAGTACCGGTAAAGTTGGTTTCTGGACAAAAGCGGATGCCGTAACCTACTTTGATGATTTTGAAATCGAGAAATTCAATGAGTAAATATTTAACATTAAAAATAACAATTATGCTAATCAAAAAATTCATAACAGGGATAATAACTGTCTGTATATTGCTTTCTTCCTGTAATACCAGACAAGACCAAAAGAAAGAACCGGAGCTCCACCCACAAACGGTACAACATACTGCTAAGGAAGTGGTTCTTGACTCCCTGGATATTCCGGCCATTGAAAGTGCCCTTGACGGCCTAAAAGGAACAGAAAATAATGGGGAGTATAAGGTGACGATACCGCAAAACGATTTGGAGATTATCGTTGATGGTTTTCAGATCATCCCCCCAATGGGATTGGGAAGCTGGGCTGCTTTTGCCCCTGCAAAAGAAGGGGCTATGCTGATGGGGGACATAGTGGTTACAGAAACCGACCTTTGGCCGGTACAGCAAGAGGTAATCCGGCAAGGGCTCACGATCACAGCCATCCATAACCACTTCGTAAGAAACCGTCCCAATGTGATGTACATGCATATAGGGGGCATGGGAGATGGAGCCATATTGGCCGCCAAAGCTAAAGCTGTTTTGGACAAAGTACAAGAAGTCAGGGGAGACAATCCGGTGGATGGTCCCAAAATCGAGGTTAAAAATACTCTGGATACTGAAAAGATCGCTGAAATACTCGGTCATAGTGGTAAAATGAACCGTGGAGTGTATAAAATTACCATAGGCCGTCCAGATGTGGATTTGCGCGAACACGGGGCTCCCGTTAGTACATTTATGGGTTTCAATACCTGGGCGAGTTGGCAGGGTACACAGGAAAAAGCCGCCGTAGCAGGAGATTTTACCATGTTGGCTAACGAAGTAGCCCCCGTGATCAAAGCCCTGGTGGAAAACGGTATTGAAGTCGTGGCGGTCCACAATCACATGGTGCACGAAGAACCTCAGATCTATTTTTTGCACTACTGGGGAGTGGGTCCTGCCGAAAAACTGGCCAAAAGCCTTAAACAGGCACTTGACCAAACCGGAAATACAAAACAAAAGGAATAAAAAATAACCTTCAAATTCCCGAAAGTTTTGTGCTATTTTCGACGGGAAACATTCCCGTACCTATATAGTTTGGTATTATACGCATTAATGAGCATTTGCTCTGCCTTTTTGAGGAAAAATTTATTGGGATATGCTCGTAGCTCTTGGACAAGACGTTGACAATCTTTCCATTGGAGACAATAGTATTTTCAAGCCCTTTTCGGGGTTTCATTTGGGTGAGTTCCCATAAAGTTTCACATGGGACTTGCACCAATACCTTGTCCTGCTGTAATTTGTTTAAATACATGACAATTGAATTTTAAGTTAAACAATATTTGCAGTACCGTTCAAACGGAAGACAAAATTTTGGAGCGGAAAGGAAACGGAATAAACCTGCCGGCCGACCAAGCAGGTAGCAAGAAAGGAGTGGCTTTCCTTTGTCCCAGAAACATTTGGGACGTTTATCTTTCGGGAATATTGTATGAATATTACCACATACTACTTATTCTTTTGGAAGTATGGTTAAAGCGGACTTGACTTTAAAGATGGAGATTGGAAATGCCTGTAGAGAGCCGAAGTAGCATTTGTCCGCTCCCCGAATTTTCTTGGGAAGAAGTGGGTAAGAGGAATGGAAATCGGAATCTTTGAAGTTGTGTCCAAGGTCTTTTTCCACGAAGCGCATTTTTCTGGAATGTAGAGCAGCGGAATGCCCGCCTTTGGAACGGGCAGGCAGGGGAATGGGCTGAAATATAATCTAAATTTCGCAAAACTAAAAGTCAATTAATTACATATTAAAAGTTGTTTTGCTATTTTCTTTGGCACAGCTTTTGTTTTAATTAAAAAAATTAAAAATCAACGATCATGAAAACCAAAGTATTATTTATATCGATCATACTCTTAATGGCCGGACAGGTCTTTGCCCAGCACAAAAACAAGGACGAGTGGAAACACAGAAAAGAATACCATAAAAAGGAAATGGAACGGCAGCGGGAGCACGATAAAAAGATAGCGGAACACCATAGGGAAATGCAAAAAAAGGAATATGAAAACTATCGTGAGCTGGCAAAACATGAAAGGGAATATTACAGGGAACTAAGAAAACGGGAATTGGAGCATTTGAAAGAATGCCATACCTGTAACCATGCCTTTTACCACAATGACGATTACTATTACGAGGATGACATCTATTACTCAAGACGGACCAGAAACCCTATTACAGTGGATGCCGAAGTGGTGTTCCGAAACGGGTCAATAAAGGTGCAGCTCTGATCCTGTTTTTTTTCGTATCTTTTCAGTGTCAATCATAATACCAATATTTATGCAAAAATTTGATATTTACAAGGACAGGGGCGGAGAATTCAGGTTCCGCCTAAAGGCCTCCAACGGTCAAGTTGTCGGGACCAGTGAGATGTACTCTTCTTTCAGTGCCATGGAAAACGGTATCGCATAGGTCAAGAAAAATGCCCTAGGGGGGGCCATTGTAGATGACCTGATCTAAAATTTGTCTTTGATTGAAGGCTTTTTATAAAAAAGAAATAACCTTACCGAACCAGTTTTTTTTGGAAATGTAGCAATCGTTAGAATTCGACTTATCTCTTATGTCAACAACTTTTATGACTAGTAAAATAACATCTTCTTCAGTTTGAATTTAACTGTTTTAATGCCTTAGCAACCTCTGTTACGGGCAACTTACACATCTTATCCTGACACACATAAATAGTTGTTTGCCATTCTACCAGTTTGTTTTGCAATAGTTCAAGATTCCCTTCTTCTTTACCTCCCATAAAAAGTACTTGGGGCAAATAGTGCGCATCCATTTCTTTTCTTATCTTTTCATGATCATTGCCAAGAATGGTCACCTCATAAGGAGGGTGGATGAAATAGGATTCTACGATGCCCCAATTCGAATAAAAATGTGGGGTTTTATAAATTTCTCCTTGTACATTCACTACCATTTGTCTTGATTTATCAATGTAATCTTCATTGCATAAATAGTTGCCAAGAAACAATAGATTTTTAGCCATCTCTGAATTAGAAGCCGGTATCACATTATCCGAAATTTCCATTTTACGGGAAATCAAATTGGATTGTTCATTATGCGTGTAATAGAACATACCCGAATTTGCATCAAAAAAGTGATTGATGGTATAATCCGTTAGAAGTTCTGCTTTATTTAACCATTGTTCATCAAAAGTGGCCTGATACAAATCGATAAATGCGGAAATGACGAAGGCATAATCATCCAACATTGCAGGGATGGAAGATTTGCCGTCCTAAATTCATTCCATTTTTGGGACAGAGTGAATATAAAATTAATGGAAATACTATTGTAATTAACTCCTGCAATATTTTTTAATCTCAATTGTTATCAAATTATATTTTAACCTCAAAAATGGCAAAATGTTGTACCTATGTTGTACCCGAGCAAAAAAACAACCAAGAAATCACCCCTATTTTAACAAAAAAAAGCCGAAGATTTCTCTTCGACTTTTGTACGGGCGGGGAGACTCGAACTCCCACACCTCGCGGCATCAGATCCTAAGTCTGACGTGTCTACCAATTCCACCACGCCCGCGTTTTAACAATATTTTAAGAACCTCTATTTGGTTAACTCCTAAGTCTAGCGTGTCTACCAATTCCACCACACCCGCGTTGTGATTTTGTGGGTGCAAATATAGTTCAATTTTTCAATAATCAAACTTTATAATTAAAAAAAGTTCTTTTTTTGTACATTTGAGTTCACAACAAAATACTTCATGGAAAATATAAAGTCATATATCGATACAAATAAAGATCGATTTATTGCAGAACTCATCGAATTATTAAAGTTACCTTCTGTAAGTGCAGACCCTGCATTTTCTCAAGATGTTCTTAATACAGCAGAAGCTGTAAAAGAAGCGTTAGATAAGGCAGGATGTGAGCATGTAGAGGTTTGCGAAACTCCAGGATATCCAATTGTTTTTGGAGAAAAAATTATAGATAAAACACTCCCAACGGTTTTGGTATATGGACATTATGATGTGCAGCCACCAGATCCATTAGATTTATGGAATTCTCCTCCTTTTGAACCTGTAATTAAAAAGACAGAAATTCATCCAGAAGGGGCGATTTTTGCCCGTGGAGCTTGCGATGATAAAGGGCAAATGTATATGCATGTAAAGGCATTGGAGTTTATGACGCAAACTGGAAATCTTCCTTGTAATGTTAAGTTTATGATTGAAGGAGAGGAAGAAGTAGGCTCAGAAAGTTTGGAATGGTTTGTTAAAAATAATAGAGAGAAACTTTCAAATGACGTAATTTTAATTTCTGATACAGGGATGATTGCCAAAGATGTGCCGTCGGTTACTACGGGGCTACGTGGGTTAAGCTATGTGGAGGTAGAGGTTACAGGGCCAAACAGAGATTTACATAGTGGTTTATATGGTGGAGCTGTTGCAAATCCTATAAATGTACTTACTAAAATGATTGCGGCTTTACACGATGAAAATAACCATATTACTGTGCCAGGTTTTTATGATAAAGTAGCTGAGCTTTCTGTAGAAGAACGCTCTGAAATGGCTAAAGCTCCTTTTTCTTTAGATAATTATAAGGATGCATTGGCTATTGAAGATGTCTATGGAGAAAAAGGATACAGTACCAACGAGCGTGGAAGTATTAGACCAACTTTAGATGTTAATGGAATTTGGGGTGGTTATATTGGCGAAGGTGCTAAAACAGTAATTGCGAGTAAAGCTTATGCTAAAATTTCAATGCGTTTGGTGCCAGATCAAGATTGGAAAGAAATTACCGAACTGTTTCAAGCTTATTTTGAGAGTCTTGCTCCAAAAGGAGTAAAGGTTTTGGTAAAACCACATCATGGAGGGTATCCATATGTAACTCCAATAGATAGTTTAGGGTATCAAGCTGCAAGCAAAGCATACGAGGAAACGTTTGGAAAAACGCCAATTCCTCAGCGTAGTGGTGGAAGTATTCCTATCGTTTCTCTTTTTGAAAAAGAGCTGAAAAGCAAAACTATTTTAATGGGATTCGGACTCAATAGCGATGCTATACATTCTCCTAATGAACATTATGGGGTGTGGAATTACCTTAAAGGAATTGAAACAATTCCTTATTTCTATAAATATTTTACAGAATTAAGTAAGTAAATACAGAAAGAGTATCATAATTATAAAAGTCACTTGTCAATTAGATAAGTGGCTTTTTTCTTTTAAGACAAGAAGATTTTTCTGCAAATATTAGCTGTTAATGGTATTATATTAACCTTAACGTGCTAAAATGTTGCTATAATGCAGTATTATCTTCAAATTTGTTAAATTAAATTCATAAAAACTTCAAGCATGTTTACCAAAGAAATATATATAGCTCGTAGAAATCATTTAAAGTCAACTTTAAAAAGTGGAATACTGTTATTTCCAGGGAATGGGGAAATGGGAATGAATTGTAAAGACAATTGGTACCCTTTCCGTCAGGACAGTACTTTTTTATATTATACAGGAGTTAATATTCCAGATGTATATTTTGTAATAGATGTTGAAAAAGATGAAGAAATACTTTTTGGTAATAATCCAACTCCAGAGGAGATTGTTTGGATTGGAGCAACAACTCCACTTGAAGAGTTGGCTGCTAAAGCTGGAATAAAAAAGGTAAAACCACTTAGCGAACTTGCAAACTACATTAAAAATGGAAAGCAACAGGCAAAAGTTCATTACTTGCCTCCTTATCGTTCGGAAACCACTATTCAGTTAAGTGAATTATTGGATGTTCCTGTGCAAGAAGTTGCAGGGGCTTTTTCTGTAGCATTAACGAAAGCAATTGTAGCGCAGCGAGAAATTAAAATAACTGAAGAAGTTCAAGAGATTACAAAAGCGGTAAATATTACTGCAGAAATGCATACCTACGCAATTAAAAATGGAAATGCAGGAAAAACAGAGAAGCAAATTGCTGGAGATCTTCAAGCTATTGCTATTGGTGGCGGAGGGAATATTTCTTTTCCAATTATTCTTACAACAAACGGGCAATATTTACATAACCATGCCACGGAGAATTTGATCAAAGAAGGAGATTTGGTGCTTTGCGATTGTGGGGCAGAAACAGGCATGGGATATGCTGGAGATATGACTCGTACTTTCCCCGCTTCAGAGCGTTTTACGGCTCTTCAAAAAGAGGTTTATACTATTGTTCTTAATGCTCATAACTCTGCTATAGATGCTTTAAAGCCAGGTATTCTTTTTAGAGATGTACATCTATTGGCAGCTACTAAATTAGTTGAAGGGTTAAAGGGAATGGGATTGATGAAAGGAAATGTAGAAGAAGCTGTTGCGAAAGGAGCACATACGTTGTTTTTTCAATGTGGGTTAGGACATATGATGGGGCTTGATGTTCATGATATGGAAAATCTTGGGGAGCCTTATGTTGGATATACCGATACTCTTAAAAAAAGTACCGAGTTTGGTTTGAAGTCTTTACGTTTAGGGAAAGCATTGAAAGAAAATTTTGTAATTACAGTAGAACCTGGTATTTATTTTAATCCGTTTTTGATTGATGCATGGAAAGCACAAGGTAAATACACCGATTTTGTGAATTATGAGGAGGTTGAAAAGTTTAAAAATTTCGGGGGAATCCGAGTGGAGGAAGATATCTTGATTACAAAAGAAGGGAGCCAGATTCTAGGAAATCCATTAGCAAAAACGGTTGCTGATATTGAAGAATTAAAAAACGCTTAAATAAAAAATATGAAAATCTACTTTTGGCTCTCTTGCCTTGCAATTTTTATTTGCACCAATGCTGTAGCGCAGCAAGATAAAATGTTAACGCTGGATAGAATTTATAATTCTTCGGAATTTAGAAGCGATCATCAGCGTTCAATTTCTTGGATCTCTGATGGGGAAGCATTTGTAACTATTGAAAAAAATGATGCTGGTGAAGACCAGCTCATTAAATACATCAGTAAGAATAATGAAAAAAGCGTTTTTGTTTCTGCGGAAGGATTAAAACCTGAAGGAAGTGAAAAAACACTAAGAATAGAAGATTTTAGCTTGTCTTCAGACGAAAGTAAAGTGTTAATTTTTACAAATTCTAGTCGCGTTTGGCGCTCTAATACAAAAGGCGATTATTGGGTCTACAATTTTGAAAACAATACGTTAAAACAGATTGGAGCTAATTTTCCCGCTTCTTCTCTGATGTTTGCTAAATTTTCTGAGGATAATAAATATGTAGCCTATGTGCATAATTTTAATGTGTATAAAGAGGATTTTAAATCGGGAAACATTACGCAATTAACAACCGATGGTACTAAAGATATTATCAATGGAACCTTTGATTGGGTATATGAAGAAGAGTTTGGAATGCGTGATGGTTTTTCATGGAGCCCAGATGCAAAATTAATTGCTTTTTGGCAGTTGGATGCTTCGGAAATAGGAACTTTTTATATGATTAATAATACCGATTCTATTTACTCAAAGCCTATTCCTGTGCAATATCCAAAGGTGGGACAGAACCCATCCAGCACAAAGGTTGCTGTGGTAAATACAGTTTCAAAAGATATTACATGGATTGATATTCCTGGAGATGCTGTGCAGCATTATCTTCCAGGTATGCAATGGGTAAATAGTGATCTTTTATTAATTCAGCAGATAAACAGAAAGCAAAATGAACTGAATATTTTTACTTATAAACCTTCTTCAAATTCAGTAAAAAAAATATATACAGAAACAGAAGATACATGGGTAGATATAGGATATCCAGATGTGTCTTCTAATCAATGGGATGGGAATAAGTTATTGCTTACAGATAATAATTCTTCCTTTTTAAGAATGACAGAAACCGATGGTTGGAGACATGTGTATAAAGTGAATATTGAAAATGGGAAGAAAACACTTTTAACCCCTGGAGATTATGACGTAGCGTCTTTTTATGCTGTTTCAGATAAAGATTTATTTTTAAGTGCTTCGCCAGATAATCCAACCCAACGCTATTTGTACAGCGTTTCTTTAAATGGAAAAGGAAAGTTACATAAAATTACTCCTAGTGAGTATGAAGGAATTAACACCTATAATATAGCTCCAAATGGAGCGTATGCTATTCATAATCATACAAATATTAATAGTCCTAAAACTACACGTTTAATTAGTTTGCCAAAGCACGAAACCATAATTACTTTAGTAGCTAACAAACGATTGAATGACAAGTTACAAACGCTTACCTTGCCTACTACCGAGTTTTTTACGGTTACTACTTCCGAAGGAATAGACGTTGATGGAAGAATTACAAAACCTGCAAATTTTGATAGTACTAAAAAATATCCAGTTGTTTTTAATGTTTATGGAGAGCCTTGGGGGCAAATGGCTGTAGATAGTTGGATTGGATTATATGATATTTTTTTGGCGCAACAAGGTTTTGTGGTGATAAAAATGGACAATCGGGGGACTCCTTCTTTAAAAGGAAGTGAGTGGAGAAAATCTATTTATAGAAAAGTAGGCGTTATTAACACAAAAGATCAAGCGCTGGCAGCAAAAGAAGTTTTAAAATGGAATTTTGTTGATACCGATAATGTTGCTGTTTGGGGCTGGAGTGGAGGTGGATCTATGACGTTGAATTTAATGTTTAGATATCCTGATATTTATAAAACAGGAATTGCAGTTGCTGCAGTTGCAAACCAGTTGTTTTATGATAATGTATACCAAGAGCGTTATATGGGCTTGCCACAAGAAAATGAAGAGGATTTTATAGAAGGTTCACCAGTAACTTATGCTAAAGATTTGGAGGGGAATTTATTAGTAATTCATGGTACTGGAGATGATAATGTGCATTATCAAAATATGGAGTTTTTAATAAACGAATTAATTCGTCAGAACAAACAATTTGACATCATGGTATATCCAAATCGTTCGCATGGCATTTATGAGGGGGCTAATACTTCTAGACATTTGTATACATTAATTACAAATTATCTATTAGAACATAATAAATAGGACTAAAATTTTAGCTAGTTATATTTCATAAAAACGGAGTAAATTATCTTGTTCTAATGTTTCGAGAACAAGATAATTTACTCAATAATCGAGGTTTGAGTGCTCCAAAGTCTGTCCTGAGTTTCCCGAAGGAATTGCGTTGAAATATTTTTAGCTTTTCCTTATAGTGCTTCGTGAGCTTGCTCCGAGGGAGTTTACTCCTTTTTATGGAATATTTTTTGATTGTGTGTTGAGAAACAATTAATTATGAAATATACAATTAATTATGAAATATATTTTAAAGCTATCAGGGGTACTTTTCTTACTGATTTTTTCAGCAAACCATCTATATTCTCAATCAGATTTGATGCATTCTAAAGCTTTATATGTGGATGCAATTATAAATTATGAAGGGAAGATAAAAGTCCATAATACATTGCTAAATATAGAGGAGGTAGAAGCTTATACAAAATCATACGTTAGGAGTCAGCCAGTAATGAAGTACGACCATGTGGTGTATCGAGTTTATGGAGACGAAAATTTGGAATTGGGAGAAATTATGAATTTGGAGCAAGAGCTTCAAAAAGCATATGCAGGAAAGAGAGCGCGTTATTTGTTGGATACAAGAGCTATTATTTTAGATACTCCAAATATGTGGAAAAAATTAAAGTTGTTGGAAATCAAATCTTTAAAAGATTAAAATGATTTAAAGTGTAACATTTTCAGGGTTTTAGCGTTATATATAGCATCAATCTAAAATCGACTATGTTATGATTAAAAATTTTTTCTGGATGTGCGCTGGCGCAGATACCGATTTGCTTTCTAAATGTTCAAAAGCAGAACAAATAAAACAGGCTGGAATAGGAGGGACTGTATTTTTTACAGCTATTATGGCTTTTATAGCTTCCAGTTATGCGCTATATACTGTTTTTGATAATGTATATACTGCTGTTTTTTTCGGGTTGATATGGGGATTACTTATTTTCAATTTAGATAGATTTATAGTTTCAACTATAAAGAAGAGGGATAATTTTAAAAGTGAATTTCTTCAGGCAATTCCAAGGCTTATTTTGGCAATTATTATAGCTGTGGTGATTGCTAAACCATTAGAGCTTAAAATTTTTCAGAAGGAAATAGATCGTGTTCTTTTAGAGGAAAAAAACCAAATGACACTCGATAACCAAGAGCAAATAGCGTTGCAATTTTCGCCTGAAATAGAAAAATTAAATGCTGAAATTTTAGGATTAAAAGAAGATATAGCTTCAAAAGAAGCAGAAGTGAACAGCTTGTATAATACATTTATTTCTGAAGCTGAAGGGACAAAAGGGACTATGAAAATAGGAAAAGGACCTGTTTATAAAGAGAAGCGAGAGAAACACGATAAAGCATTAGCAGAACTACAGGCATTGAAGCTTCAAAATCAAAATACTATTCAGAATAAAGAAAATGAAATAGCAGTTTTGAAGACAAACCTAAACGATAAAATAAATACAACACAGCCAACTATAGATGGTTTTGACGGACTTATGGCCAGAGTAAATGCTTTGGATAAATTACCTTGGTTGCCTTCTTTGTTTATATTTTTATTGTTTTTGGCTATTGAATCGGCTCCCATTATTTCTAAATTATTAGCGCCAAAAGGAGAATATGATATAAAACTTGAAGATTCTGAAAATACAGTTAGAAATTGGGCTGAACAAAAAGCGTATCAAAGGAATAAACAATTAGCTACAGATGCAACTATAAACGATAAAGTTTATGAAGATTTAGCGTCGGAAGATGAGTTGTATCAATATAAAAGAAAATCGGCAAGAGAGATTATGCAGCTTCAAGCAGATGCATTTTATAATCAACAAAAAAGTAGTTTGTAAATTAATTTTTTTAGTTCTCTTTCTGATGTTTTTCGAGCTTGCTTTTAGCTGGTTTGCTATTGTTTTGAAGTGGAAAGGAGGCTTCTGTTCTGAATCCGTTTGCGCTTAAAGAAAAATCTATAGTTCCATTAATTTTTTGAAAACGTTGTCTTAAACTCATAAGGCCGACACCTTTACTCGGTTTTTTAATTGTATTTTTAATACCATCATTTTCTAACACTATTGCACAAGTGGAATCTGTAAAACGAATGGCAATACTTAGGTTTTGAGTATTGGCGTGTTTAATGGTGTTTGAAATGGTTTCTTTTAATAATTGGAAGATAACTTGTTGTTGGTCTTTATTGAGTATGTTTAGTAATTTATCTTTTGTATCATCGTTTAATAGTAAATGAATTTTTAAGAGTCCTACTTCTTCAAATCTAGATTGTAGACTGTCTAAATAATCAACAATATTTAAGGATACATTTTCATCTTTTCCATGGATTAATTGGTGCGAAAAATTTCTTGATTCTTGATAGAGCATATCTAGTTCCTCAATAATAACGTTAAGTTTATCTTTGTTTTTTTGGATTTTAGCTTTGTCATGATAATCGGAAACAAGGTATTTTAAAGCCAGTAGATTGCCTAAATACTCGTTATGCAATTGCTCTCCAATGTCTTTTCTATTATCTTTCATTTTTCTATCTACTTCTTCTAGAGATTCTTCTAACAACCTAATTCGGTTATTGTATGTTTCTTCATCAATAAGTCGCTTAATCTGATTTTCTTTAGCTCGAATAATTACAATTCCTAATAATAAAAGTATGAGGATAGTTGAAGTTGCGTATAATATAATATCTTGATTCTTGTCTTCTTGAATTTGGTTTTCTAGGTCTAATATTTTTAGTTCTTTTACATGTGTTAGGTGTTCTGCTTCTGCAACTGCTACCAGACCCTGGTATTTGTATATGTTTTGGGTAATAGTATTATTATCTGTTTGTTTGTGTAAGAACTCAACCTTTTCTAGGTCTCCTTTTTTTAAAAATGCTTTGTAAAGCGCTTCAATAAGTAACTCTTTATACAAATGTTCCACAGGTTTGTAAGCTTCGGTATTGTTGTAGAAGTTATAAGCTTCGTCCACAGCCCCATTGTGAACTTGCAATAAGGCTTTCATGGTTTTTACTGGGTATACAGAAGTTAAATATGTATTATTACTTAATCTTTCTATGTCTATTTTGTTAAATAGCTCATTGGCTTTTTCTACATCGTTTTTTAGGTAGGCTATATAGGCGGCTCTTAAAAAATATATATAATTCCAATCATTTTTATTTTTTTGATAGTAGATTTTATTTTCCTTAAGTCGTTTTTCAGCAGCTGTAAGCATTTCAGCATTTTTGATATCAATATATTTTAGAATTGGCTCTTCAACTTCTTTATCTTTTGCAACAACTTTAATATGTTCTCTAAACTGTTTTGTGGAATATAGTGCTGCAATGGAGTCGGTTTTATGATAATATTTTAGAGATTCATTAAACTGAAAAGTTTGATAATATGCAAAAGATAGGGCAGAATAGGCATTTGCTAGATATTCAGGGTGTTCTATTTTATTAGCATCTTCAATAGTTAAATTGAGGATTTCAATAGCTTTTCCGTATCGGTTAGCATTAAGATGATGAATTGCTTCAATGGCATTTTGTGTATAGAGTTGATAAAAATGTCCTTCTTCCTTATTTTGAATTAACATTTTTAAGGAATCTCCATATTTTAGCGTTTGTGTACTATCTCTATGATTATGATTAAAATTATAAAGCATTAGCATGAAGTATGCATCAATTTTGTCCTCTATAGCTAGTGGGGAGGTGTTTTTTTTGATAACTTCTATTAAAGAATCCTTTTCGCTATTAAATTCTGGGTAAAATAATGAGTTGTGATCTATCATTCGTAACAACTCCATTAACTTAATGTTTTCTCTATTTGCAGGCTTTAGTGTATCGTCAACAGCATTATAAAAAGCATTGCTTACACTGTATTGAGCAATACAATACGGAGCGTATATGAAGAGAAAAAAAAGCAAGAATTTTTTTAGCATACAATTTAATAGAGATTAAAACTTTTTAATAGTAATCTATAGATCAATATTAAGTATAAAATAAATAATTTACTCTAATTTAGAGAATATACTGTTTTAGATTGATTTTAAGTCCATTTTTAGTTTTTAAAAGTTTGTTTTTCGTTTCTATCTTTTAAGAACTGTTGTCCGATAAATATAAACTCCAGCTATATCAAGGTTTAAAAGATATTTTCCAAATAACCTCTTGCTGTTAAAAAGTATAAATGAAAGTTCGTTTCAATCCCTCGTAGAGGGTTTAATTCCCCAACATCTGCCCTGAGTTTATTATAGGACTTTGTATTGAAAATGAGTCAAATTTGTTCCCATCAACTATATTTATATAAAGCTCATAACTTTATGATAGCTAAAATTTAGTCTTTACGCTGTTTCTTTATAGCGAAGCAGTCTTGTGTTTTTGCTCAGACATTAATGTCTTTTATGATAAAAGTCTTAAATTCTTATATTTATTTGGGACTGAGATTTCTATATTTGCAAATTAAGAACTGTATAGGTTTTAGATTGTTTATAAGCCTTGCATGATTTATTGTTATGAATATAGAAAAAATTAATGAACATATAGGTAGCCAAAGAGAAGTTTTATTGGCACATCCATTGTATAAAGCAATCCAAACTCCAATTCATTTACAAACGTTTTTAGAGCACCATGTATATGCAGTATGGGATTTTATGTCGCTTTTAAAGGCGCTTCAAAATAGTTTAACCTGTACTTCTTTGCCTTGGAAACCTGTTGGGAATCCTGTAACTAGGTATCTAATTAATGAGATTGTTTTAGGAGAAGAAACAGATGTTGACGAAAATGGAGCTTACAAAAGTCATTATGAAATGTATCTAGAAGCCATGCAACTGTGTGGAGCTTCAATTAGTACTATAGAAGATTTTGTAAATAGTTTATCCACTGTAAAAGATGTTCAAAGTGTTTTAGATAAAAATACCTTGCCGAGTGGCATACAAGAGTTTCTAAAATTTACTTTTGAAGTTATTGCTGAAGGAAAACCACATAAAATAGCTGCTGCTTTTACCTTTGGACGAGAAGATTTAATTCCAGATATGTTTACTGCTATTTTAAAAGATATGCAACAAGAGTATCCAGAAATAGATATGACTAGATTGGTGTATTATTTTGAAAGGCATATAGAAGTTGATGGAGATACACATGGCCCTCTAGCTTATAAAATGGTAGAAGAACTTTGCGGAAATGATGAAAATAAGTGGCAAGAAGTAGAAGAAGTTGCGCTGGTATCTTTAGAAAAAAGAACACAACTTTGGGATGGAATTTTGCGAGATATTAAAGCGCAAACCATATCAGTTAACTCTTAATTTTTAGCCAATAATTAGAGGTATATATTCTTAAATTATCTAAATAGTAGTAAATTGCCAACCTAAAGAGTGCATAAGTCCTTTATTATCCCCCTAGCTACTTAAATAATAAACAAATGAAAAAATATGTAATTATATTGATGGTATTTGTTGTGGGTTGTAAAACACAACAAACATCCATGGAGAGTACAAGTGCTCCAACAGCAGAAGATTTTAATTATTTAGCTTTAGGAGATAGTTATACAATAGGAGAAAGTGTTTGCGAAAGCTGTAATTTCCCTATACAATTAATAGAAGATTTAGCGGAAGATACCAATGCTAAAATTGGACTCCAAATTATTGCAAAAACAGGTTGGACAACAGCAGATCTTATTCAAGCAATAAAAGAAGAGCAACCTGCAAGTACTTTTGATTTAGTAACCCTTTTAATAGGGGTGAATAACCAATATCAAGGAAAAGATTTTTCTTTATATCAAGAAGATTTTCCTGCGTTATTAGCAAAATCAATTGAATTGGCAAAAGGCGATAAAAGTAGAGTAATTGTGGTTTCAATCCCAGATTATGCGTATACACCTTTTGGACAAAAGAAAGGTAATACTGAAGAGATTTCAAACGAAATTGACTCATACAATGCCTTTGCTAAAAAGACTGCAGAGATTATGGGAGTGAGTTATGTAAATGTCACAAACATTACTAGAGAAGGTTTAAAAAACAGTTTGTTGGTTGCCTCAGACGATTTACATCCTTCTAAAGAAGCTTATAGTAGTTTTGTAACTCAAATTCTATTTGAGATCCGAAAAAAGAATCTTTTAAAGTAAAAAAATAAGAGTGAGTATTCTGCATCAAAACTAGAATACTCACTCTTATATATTTTAATTATTGGGTGTTTATACCTCTGGAGCTAACTCCACTTCGAGCCCGTCTAAATCAAATGTCATTTGGATTTGACATCCTAAACGGCTATTATCTTTTACATTAAAGGCTTCGGCAAGCATTAGATCCTCGTCATAACTCATTTCTGGTAGGGTGTGGTCTGAGGTTACATAGCATTGGCATGAAGCACACATTGCCATACCTCCACATACACCAATAGTTCCTTCTGGAGCAAGCTCGTAGGAACGAACTACTTCCATTAAATTCATAGCCATATCTGTTGGTGCTAATATTTCGTGAACTTCTCCTTCTCGGTCTTTAATTTTTATTGTGATGTCGGACATTGCATTGTGTTTTTAAAGCAGCAAAAATAAATAAAACTTCCTTGAAAAACTATAAAACTCTAGTAAATAAGTAGAGTTTTTAATTAATGGATTTAACAACAGCTTTTTCTGCTTCTTTTCTTGAACCATCAAAACCATCAACACCACTAACAGTAGTATATTTCATAACATATTTTTTATCAGGAAAAATACGTTTGTAGGCACTTTGGCACATTAGAGTAGCCTCATGGAATCCACATAATATTAATTTTAATTTCCCTGGATAGGTATTTACATCTCCAATTGCATAAATACCAGGAATGTTAGTTTGATAGTCTAATGTATTATCTACTTTGATGGCATTTTTTTCTATTTCTAATCCCCAATTGGCAATAGGTCCAAGTTTAGGAGATAATCCGAAAAGCGGAATAAAATGGTCTAATTCCAAATCAAACTCCTCGTTGTTTTGTTTAATAGTAATATTTTCAAGTTTTGTACTACCTTTAAGTGCAGTAACTTCGGCAGGAGTTACAAGGTTAATTTTACCAAGTTTTTTTAATTCTTCTACTTTTTCTACAGAATCGAGCGCGCCTCTAAATTCATTTCTTCTGTGAATAAGCGTTACTTCTTGAGCAATATCGGCTAAAAAGATGCTCCAATCAAGCGCAGAATCTCCACCTCCAGCAATCGCTACTTTTTTGTTTCGATAGATTTCTGGATCACGAATAATATATTCAACTCCCTTATCTTCAAAATCAAGAATGTTTTCTAGCTGAGGTTTTCTAGGTTCAAAACTTCCTAATCCGCCAGCTATGGCTACTACTTTTGCTTGGTGTTTTGTGCCTTTATTGGTGGTAACAATAAAGGAATCGTCTTTTTGCTTTTCAATAGTTTCTGCTCTTTCTCCAAGAGTAAATCCGGGTTCGAAAGCTTCTATTTGTTTCATCAGATTGGTTACTAAATCTCCTGCTAAAACTTCTGGAAACCCTGGAATATCATAAATTGGTTTTTTAGGATATATTTCAGAGCATTGTCCACCTGGTTGTGGTAGCGCGTCAATAAGGTGGCATTTGAGTTTTAATAAACCAGCTTCAAAAACAGTGAATAGTCCTGTTGGGCCAGCTCCTATGATAAGTATATCTGTTTGAATCATTACAAAATAACTTTTAGAAAATGCAAAGGTACTCTCCCAATGCTTTTTTTTATATGATATTTGTTAGTATGCGTAAGGGATTGCGCCTTTGTTTGAGCTCTTTAGGCATAGTAATGCCTAGAAGCGAGTGGCAAAAGCCCGGTTTCCCTACCAATAAGCAGCGCTTATTGGTAGGGAAATACGCCCAAATTATTCTACATTTATTACTTGTTCTATTTGCGGGGCGTATTTTTTTATCGTCATTTCCACACCACTTTTTAAGGTCATTTGGTTAACGCTACATCCTACGCAAGCTCCTTCGAGTCTTACATTTACTATTTTGTCATTATCAATGGAAACTAGACTGATGTCTCCTCCATCGCTTTCTAAAAAAGGTCTTATTTCTTCTAGAGCTTTTTGTACATTTAATTTAACTTCTTCAGACGTCATTGCTGTATAAATTATTTCTTAGTAACCGCAGAACAACCTGCCATAGTGGTAATTTTGATGGCTTCTGTAGGAGGCAAACTTTTGTTTCTACCAACTACTTCTTGCACTATATTTTTTGTAATTTCTTTAAACGATATTTCAAGAGGTGTGTTGTCTTGCAATGCTGCCGGACGGCCAACATCTCCTGCTTCACGAATGCTTTGTACTAGTGGAATTTCTCCTAAAAATGGCACATTTAAATCATTAGACAGATTTTTAGCACCTTCCTTACCAAAAATGTAATATTTGTTGTCTGGCAGTTCTTCGGGTGTAAAGTACGCCATATTTTCTACAATACCTAAAACAGGAACATTGATGCTTTCTTGCTGAAACATTGCAACTCCTTTTTTAGCATCTGCCAAAGCTACATTCTGAGGGGTACTTACCACAACAGCACCCGTAATTGGGAGCGCTTGCATGATACTTAAATGGATATCTCCAGTTCCAGGAGGGAGGTCTATTAAAAGGAAATCGAGGTCGCCCCAAGCGGCATCAAAAATCATTTGATTTAAAGCTTTGGAAGCCATTGGTCCTCTCCAAATAACGGCTTGATTAGGTTGTGTAAAAAATCCAATTGAAAGTATTTTTACTCCGTAACTTTCAATAGGTTTCATTTTTGATTTCCCATCAACATTAATAGCGAGTGGCTTTTCGTTAACAACATCAAACATAATTGGGGCAGAAGGGCCATAAATATCGGCATCTAAAAGTCCTACCTTAAATCCCATTTTAGAAAGAGTAACAGCTAAATTGGAAGTTACGGTAGATTTTCCTACTCCTCCTTTTCCAGAAGCTACTGCAATAATATTTTTAATTCCAGGAATTGCTTTTCCTTTAATTTCTGGTTTTTCTGGCGCTTGAACTTTGATGTTTACTTTTACCTTAGCCTTTTGGAAAACCTTATCGTGTATTGTTTTTAAAATTTCTACTTCTGTTTTTTTCTTGGCCTGTAAACTTGGATTGTTAATAGTAATATCTACTACTACTTCATCGCCAAAAACCATAACATTTGTAACGGCACCACTTTCTATCATGTTTTTTCCTTCACCTGGAGCGGAAATCGTTTCGAGTGCTTTTAAAATTTCTTTTTTATCTAATTTCATGTTTTATTCTTCTTATGCTTGTGGTCACTTTG
>Ga0114902_1000200_pt1 | contig 38364 bp, 36 predicted proteins | sample MalvireepMed_s12_FD_87291 | JGI IMG/M metagenome (GOLD analysis project Ga0114902, IMG submission 87291) | Marine viral communities from the Global Malaspina Expedition - Malaspina viral metaG DeepMed_s12 | ecosystem: Environmental > Aquatic > Marine > Oceanic | place: Mediterranean Sea... | reverse complement strand
TCAAATTCAGAAATAAATTTATAGTTTAACTGTTTCAGGTAAATATCATTGGTTTTATACTTCCGCATTAAAAAGCGATTGACGTAGTTTTCTGTAACACCAAAATTCCTGACAGATCCTTTAGCCAAAGTATTTTTGATTTTTTTATTATGGTATTTGAGTAGCTCTTGGAGTGTTTTAGAACCTTCATCTTCACTACAAAATCTGGCTTTAATAAGTTGAGATGTAATAAATTCCCCTTTGTACTTTAACTCCTGATAAATATCATAAAGTTTTGCCTGAGTTTGATTAATAAGATGGTTGATTTGCCGAGTCTCTGTCGAATTACCAATTACTTTTTTTGATTTGGTATCCCATTGTACAATGGAAACCTTGCGTTTAAGTCCAATATTAGCTCTTTTACCATCTACAGTTATTCTAACATATAAATCGGCTTTTTGGCCTGAAGAACGGGAAGCGTTAATCCAAAAAAGGATAGAAAAGGTGTGTGATGTTTTCATAGTTGTCATCTTTAAGGTTAAACATTAAGATGAAAGTCAAATCAACTATGGCTCTGTGTTTTACGTATTCGGTTAACACTGTTGACCTCTTAAATTTTTGTTGACCGATTTATTTACATTTTAAACCAAAATCAATTCAATTTAAACAATAGCTATAAAACAACAACAACCTTGTAAATCATAGATTTTGCAAGGTTTTTAACTTGTTTGGGAGTACCCTTAGTGACCTCGCCAGGATTCAAACCTGGAACCTTCTGAGCCGTAATCAGATGCGCTATTCAGTTGCGCCACGAGGCCTTTTGTACATTTGTTATTACTCAAATGCGGGTGCAAATATAATATTTTTTATTAAAAACAACCCATGATTTTTAAAAAAATATAAAAGCTTACTTTTACTCTATGAAAAACATTCTTCAACAGAAACTTGCTTATCTTTTCCCTACAGCTCTCCTCCAAGAACTTTCTGAAGTAGGGAAATTAGCTCATTACACTAAAAATGATATCATTATGGATGTAAATCAAGAGTTACATTCGGTTCCTTTGGTTATAAGTGGTAGTGTAAAAGTGCTTCGAGAAGACATTAATGGAAACGAACTCCTCCTTTATTTTTTAGAAGAGGGAGATACTTGCGCCATGTCTCTTACCTGTTGCCTAAAACATTCTAAAAGTAAAATTAGAGCTATTGCAGATATAGATTCTGAAATTTTATTTATCCCTGCTGAAAAAATGAATGAATGGTTTGAAACAGAACCTAGTTGGCGGAATTTTATTTTGGAAAGCTACCAAATTAGATTTAACGAAATGCTCGAAACCATAGATACTTTAGCATTTTTAAAAATGGATGAACGACTGCATAAATACATAATAGACAAGATAAAGGTTCAAGGACACACATTATTACACATTACCCATCAAGAAATAGCGGAAGATTTAAACACCTCTAGAGTTGTTGTCTCAAGACTTTTAAAACAACTTGAAAATCAAAATCTCATAAAGCTCTTCAGAAATAAAATAGAGGTCTTAAAGTTTTAGTATTTGTACTTTTTTGATTTTTAAATCGCATATTTCCCAGTTCTAGGCTTTAAAATGTGCCACTAAGTAACATTCGTTACAAAGCCTCTTATGGAATAAAATTACCTTTGCTTAAATAATTAGTAACAAAATGGATCTTATATTACAACCTTGGCCGTGGTATATTACTGGCCCACTTCTGGCTATTGTTATGTTTTTACTTATTTACTTCGGAAAAACATTCGGTATGTCTTCTAATCTCAGAACTTTTTGTGCCATGGCTGGTGCAGGAAAGAAAAGCGACTTTTTCAAAATAGATTACAAAACCCAAAAATGGAATTTAATGGTGGTTTTTGGTGCTGTTATAGGTGGTTTTATAGCTCATTTTTTTCTTTCAAACGAAACTAATATTCAACTCAATCCACATACTATTGAAAAGCTTCAATCTTTTGGCTTCGAAAATATTGGGAAAGCTCTAGTCCCTCCAGAAATTTATAATTGGGATGCCGTTTTTTCTATCAAAGGAATATTAATTCTCGTTATTGGAGGTTTTTTAGTTGGTTTTGGCACTAGATATGCTGGCGGATGTACTTCTGGTCATGCTATAACAGGATTGAGTAATTTACAAATTCCATCGCTTATTGCCGTAATCGGTTTTTTTATTGGTGGGCTTATTATGACTCATTTTATTCTTCCCTTAATTTTTTAAACTGATAAAAATGAAATACTTAAAATTTATATTGACTGGAATTTTCTTCGGAATTGTACTGGTAAAATCTGAAGCTGTTTCTTGGTATCGGATTTTTGAAATGTTCAGATTTGAATCGTTTCATATGTATGGAATTATAGGAAGCGCTGTTATTACAGGCATTATCCTTGTCCAAATTGCTAAAAGAAAAAAAATTAAAAATATTGAAGGGGTTCCTATACATCCAACTCCAAAAGATAAAAGCATTACTCGCTACCTCCTAGGTGGTCTATTATTCGGTCTTGGTTGGGCACTTGCTGGAGCTTGCCCCGGACCAATGTACATTCTAGTTGGTACTGGTGCTTTCTCTATGTTAATTGTTATTATTGCAGCCACTTTTGGAACTTTTGTTTACGGATTGATTAAAAATAAACTCCCTCATTAACCTTATGGATAGTATTTTTGGATATTTTGGAGCTCTATTTATCGGACTAATTATTGGATTATTAGGTGGTGGTGGTTCTATTTTAACAGTACCTTTACTCGTTTACCTATTAGCCTATAATCCAGTAGTAGCCACTGCATATTCTCTTTTTGTTGTAGGTTCTTCCTCATTAATTGGCGCTATTCAGAAGTATAAAAATGGTAATGTAGCTATTAAAACAGGACTCGCTTTTTCTTTTCCTTCTTTTATAGCGGTATATGCTTCACGCAGGTTTTTAGTTCCAGCTATTCCCGATAAACTATTTACTACCCAAAACTTTATTTTCACTAAAGACATCCTCATTATGGTCTTTTTTGCAATTATTATGCTAATTGCATCTATTTCCATGATTAAAAAAAGAAAACGCAACTTAAAAAGTCTACATTATAAACAACCCTATTACAAAACTTTTTTACAAGGTTTGGCTATTGGTATTATAACGGGGTTAATAGGAGCTGGTGGCGGATTTTTATATGTACCTGCGCTCGTATTGTGGGCAAATTTACCCATGAAAAAAGCTGTTGGAACTTCGTTAGTAATTGTAAGTTTTAATTCGCTTATAGGTTTTACAGGAGATATGCAAACTCTAGAAATCGACTGGAATTTTCTTTGGTTATTCACTTCTCTTACAATAGTCGGGGTAATTATAGGTGGGCGTTTGTCTAATTTTATCCCTAATACAGTACTAAAAAAAGGTTTTGGCTATTTAATTTTACTGATGAGTTTTTATATTCTCTTAAAAGAACTTTATCAGTAATCCTTAGGTAGGATATGTAACATAGATCACATTTAGAAATGAAGTAGTTTCGTATCTTTGAACAAGAAATTTATACAATAATCTGATTTAAAATAAAATACTAAATCAGTAATAAAATAAATAATGAAAATAGAACAAATATATACTGGATGTTTAGCGCAAGGGGCTTATTATATAGAGTCTGAAGGAGAAGTTGCTATAATTGACCCTTTGAGAGAAACGGCTCCTTATCTAAAACGAATTGAAAAAGAAAATGCTAAAGTAAAATACATTTTTGAAACACATTTTCATGCTGATTTTGTTTCTGGACATGTTGATTTAGCTGAAAAAACAGGTGCTACCATTGTTTATGGTCCTAATGCAAAAACTAGTTACGATATTTACCAAGCTAAAGACAATGAAACCTTTAAACTTGGTAAGGTTACTATAAAAGCACTCCATACACCTGGACATACCCTTGAGTCTACCACGTATTTATTGATTGATGAAGATGGAAAAAATCATGCATTATTTACTGGAGATACGCTTTTCCTTGGAGATGTTGGTAGACCAGATTTGGCAATAAAACAAGATATTACTAAAGAGGATTTGGCAGCAATGTTATTCGATTCTTTACGCAATAAAATTATGCCTTTAGCAGACAATGTTATAGTATATCCTGCACATGGTGCTGGTTCTGCCTGTGGGAAAAACCTTAGTAAAGAAACCGTTGATACCCTAGGAAACCAAAAGAAAACAAACTACGCCCTCCGTGCCGATATGACTAAGCAGGAATTTGTAGATGAAGTTTTAGACGGAATAATGCCTCCACCTCAATACTTCTCTAAAAATGCAATGCTCAATAAAGAAGGGTATAGCACTTTTGATGATGTACTTGAAAAAGGAGACGTGCCACTTTCTCCAGAAAAATTTGAACTAATTGCAAATCAAGAAGTCGCCTTGGTGCTAGATGTACGCACACAAGATGAGTTTTTAAAAGAACATATTCCAAACTCAATCTTTATTGGACTCAATGGTTCTTTTGCTCCATGGGTAGGTGCTTTAATAACCGATTTAAAACAACCTATTCTTTTAATAGTTCCTGAAGGAAAATCCAAAGAAGCAGTTACCAGACTTTCAAGAGTTGGTTATGATAATACTTTAGGATATTTAGATGGCGGAATTGAAAATTGGAAAAAAGCTAGCAAAGAAGTAGCTACTATCAACTCTATAACTGCAGAAACTTTTCAAGAAGAGTACAACAATTCTTTAAATATATTGGACGTTCGTAAACCAGGAGAGTACGAATCGGAGCACCTAGAAAAAGGGATAACTTTTCCTTTAGATTTTATTAATGAACATATGGGCGAGTTAGATAAAAATAAAAAATATTATGTGCATTGCGCTGGTGGCTATCGTTCTGCAATTGCTGCTTCCATATTAAAAGCAAGAGGTTTTGAAAACCTAGTGGATATAAAAGGTGGTTTTGGTGCTTTAAAAAACACAGAAATCCCTAAAACAAATTATTCATGTCCAAACTCTTAAAGCTTAAAAAGCTATAAACTATTAAAGAACAAAGCCCAGAAATTTCTGGGCTTTGTTCTTTATTTATATTTTTATAAAAAATTTTATTATGAAGAAAAACATGAGTCAAAAAGACAAGCTTATCCGTGTAATTATTGCTTTTGGAATAGCTTTACTTTTTTACTTTCAAATTATAAAAGGCATTTTTGGAGTAGCGCTAATGCTATTTGCTATTGCACTTTTACTAACTTGTTTATTCCGCTTTAGCATACTTTACAAAATAATTGGCATAAATACCAATCTCGACAAAAAAGAGAATAAATAACTAAACTATTTCCGCACTTAGCCCAGCTTGTAATAATTTAGAGCAACGAGGCTTTAAATCATCATAATCTCCTGTTTTTACAGTACATTTTCCTTTATAATGTACAATAATAGAACACTGCTCAGCTTGTTCTGGGGTATGATCGCAGGTAGCTACGAGCATATCAATTACATAATCAAATGTATTTACCTCGTCATTATAAAGTACAATTTCGTTCTGTTTTAATACTTCTTCGTCAAGTAATAATTCTTCTAAAATTTCTTCCTTCGTACTCATATTCAGTATTTTAAGCTAATTTAAAAATTTTACAGCAACCCAATGGTTCTTTTCAAGATTTTCAATAAATTTTAACGAAAATTCCTCACATCGTTCCTGTATTTGAGGTATATCGTCTTTATAAAAGCCACTTAACAATAAAGTTCCTCCTTCATTTAAACAATTTACATAGGTTGGAATATCTGCTAAAAGTATATTCCTATTTATGTTTGCTATAATAACATCATACTTGTTTCCTTCTAATAAAGAGGCATCTCCTTCTAACACTTTTATATGCTTACAGTTATTGCGTTCAACATTTTCCAATGAGTTTAGGTAGCACCAATTATCAATATCAATAGCATCTAAATCTATAGCACCTTCTTTTTCAGCTAAAATTGCTAAAACTCCAGTTCCACACCCCATATCGAGTACTTTTTTATCTTTCAAGTCATTTTTCAGTAGAAACTGAATCATCATATGTGTGGTTTCATGATGCCCTGTTCCAAAACTCATTTTAGGCTCAATAACAATATCATATTTGGTAGTAGGCTTTTCATGAAAGGGAGCTCTTACTGTACACAGGCCATCTACTTCTATAGGGTGAAAGTTTTTCTCCCACTCTGCATTCCAATTCTGCTGTTCTATTTCTTTAAAATCAAATGTAATTTCAAACAAATCACTCTCTAGAATTTGAATATCTTCAAGTATTTCTGGTTTCCATTCTCCTTTTTGGATATAAGCTAGAACCCCTTCTTCATTTTCAACAAAACTTTCAAAACCAGCATACCCCAATTCAGCAATTAAAATTTCATTTCCTTGCGCTATTGGTGCTACTTTAAAAGTGTACTCTAGATATATCTGATCCATATATTCAATTAAAAAATTATTAGAAAAAATGAAGTCGAAAACTGTACAAAAATACAATCTTACGACTTCATTTAAAATATTGAGTTTAATCAACTACCTCGAGGCAAGCCTACGAGGTAGTTAAAGGAAAATAATTTAATCCATTTCGACGTAGAACCATTCGATATACTCAGAACAGGCTCTAGAGAGTAAAGCCCTCAATGAGGGATTTAAACTTTTTCTATTTCCTAGAAATGTCTAAAATTTGTTTAGATAGCTTTTACTATCCCAATAAAATCTTCTGCTTTCAATGCTGCCCCACCAATCAAACCACCATCTACATCTGGCTTAGAAAAAATCTCTTCTGCATTTGCTGGTTTTACACTACCACCATAAAGAATAGAAATACTATCGGCTAAGTCTTGACTGTACTTGTCGGCTAATGTTTTTCTAATAAATTCATGCATTTCTTGTGCTTGCTCTGGACTTGCTGTTTCTCCTGTACCTATAGCCCATACTGGCTCATAAGCCAAAACAATACGCTTCCAAGCAGCTGCTTCTAAATGAAATAGAGCATTTTTTAACTGACTTTCAACTAATTTAAAGTGATTATCAGACTTTCTATCCTCTAATTCCTCTCCAAAACAAAAAATAATATCCATTTCGTGTTTTATAGCAGTATCTACTTTTTTAGCAAGTAAAGCATCGTCTTCTCCAAAATAAGCTCGACGTTCTGAATGCCCTAAAATAACCGTTTTAATCCCTACACTTTTAAGCATAGAAGCAGAAATTTCTCCTGTATACGCTCCATTTTCTTCTTGGTGCATATTCTGTGCTACCACTTCTATGGCGCTATCTTTAAGAGCTTCATAAGCTGGGTATAGATTTGTATATGTTGGCGCTATTTTTACTTCTGCATCGGTAGCTGGTAAACTTTTCTTCAAATCACTAATTAAGGTTTGTGTTTGAGCAAGATCGTTATTCATTTTCCAGTTTCCAGCAACTATTTTTTTTCTCATTTTATTTTTTTTAAGTTGAATTTTTATTTTCATAACAAAAATATTAATTAAAGCCTATTTAAACGACTTCTTAACATCTTGTTACAATTAAGTTCTTATTGTTAATTTTCAAACTCAAAATCATGTGCATCTTTAAAATGCAATTTTTGAGTAATTGTTCCTTTTTGCAATTCCAATATAGCTGGATTTGAACGTATTATTGTTTTTACCGTAGTTAAATCGCAGAAGTAAAAGTCAAAATTTAATTGATACTTTTCTTTAAAAGGGGCTAACTGCTCTTCATTTGAAGCAGATAAACCTATTATTTTATACCCTTTAGACCTAGCTTCTTTTACAACTTCCATTATAGCTGTTAAACCTTTGATATTTGCTTCTTCTATATTTCTAGAAACTACCACCAAAACTTTATCCCATTCCATTATCTCCGAAGTATAGTCTGTGCCATTCAATTCCATCGTAAAATCATGAATTGGAGGCTCATACCCTTCTTGGAGTAACGTAGTTTGAACATCAATAAACTCTCCATCAACCGTTGGATAATCTCCTTCGGTACTTATTATTTTTTCTTCTCCGTTTACATTAAATTTCCAATCGTATTGATACACTGCCTCAGGAGCTCCTTCTGGCACTTCCATCCCTTCTATAATATTTACCCCTATTTTATATGGGCGAAAATCTACAACTGGCAAATGGTTGTACACATAATAGGCATATCCAGAACAAAATATTATAGCTAAAAAAGTAGCAAACCCTGCAAAGCTAAACTTATTAATATATACTCTTTTAAAGAATAATATTAAAATAAGTAGCAATAAGGCCACATCTTTAAAGAACGACTCCCAAGGGGTTAATTTTATAGCATCTCCAAAACACCCACAATCGGTAACTTTATTAAAATATGCAGAATAAAACGTTAAGAATGTAAAGAATATAATCATAAGGAGTAAACTCCAAACTGTAAATTTACGTTTAAAACCCACTAAAAGCATGACGCCTAGAACGGTTTCAAAAATCACTAAAAATATAGCTATAGCAAGTGCATAAGGCGCTAAAAACTCTAAATTTAATACACTAGGACTAAAATATTCTTCCAATTTAAATGAAAACCCTACTGGATCGTTTAATTTTATAAGTCCACTTATAATAAACAAAAACCCAACTAGTATTCTTGCAATTGAAACTACTATTTTACCCATTCTTTACTTTTTCTATTATTTTTAAATTCAGTTTTTATATGAAACTCATTATTAACTTTTCAACTCTTCAAGATGAATCATTGCAAAAACTGCATAATTAATCATATCTTGATAGTTTGCATCAATCCCTTCACTTACCAATGTTTTCCCTTTATTATCTTCAATTTGCTTTACACGAAGTATCTTTTGTAAAATCAAATCCGTCAAAGAACTTACACGCATTTCTCGCCAAGCCTCTCCATAATCATGGTTTTTATTTAGCATTAAATTCTTTGTCTGCTCAATATAAAAATCATACAGTTTTACAGCTTCATCAGTAGTTAAATCTGGCTGTACTGCTATCCCTTTTTCTATCTGAATAAGCGCCATAACGGAATAATTTATAATTCCGATAAATTCAGATATTTCGTCTTCATCTACTTTTCTAACACTATTTTCTTGAAGGGAACGAATACGTTGTGCCTTTATAAATATCTGATCTGTAAGCGATGGCAATCGTAAAATACGCCACGCACTTCCATAATCTTTCATTTTCTTTTCAAACAATTCACGACAAACACTAACTACCTCATCGTATTGTTTTGATGTATTTTGCATAAGTTTGATACTATTTTGCGTAAATTTCGCTTAAAATTTTCAATTGTTCAAAGTTAGCCCTTTAAACTTTATATTTTAAGCCCTTTTTAATGACAATTAACTGCAACGGAACCCTTATCGATATTTCAAGCCCAAAAGTAATGGGCATATTAAATACCACTCCAGATTCATTTTTTGATGGAGGAAAATACACCAATGATAGTCACATTTTAAATCGTGTAGAATCGATGTTAAATGATGGCGCTACTTTTATTGATTTAGGCGCCTACAGTTCTAGACCTGGAGCAAAAGAAGTTTCTGTTCAAGAAGAACTAAAACGCAGTGTTCCTACTACAGAACTTATTCTGAAAAACTTTCCTGAAACCTTACTCTCTATAGACACCTTTCGTGCTGAAGTTGCAAAAGAAGCTATTGAAGCAGGAGCGTGTATAGTGAACGATATTTCTGGCGGAACATTAGATCCTAATATGATTCCGACTGTAGGAAAACTTCGAGTTCCATATATTTTAATGCATATGAAAGGGAATCCAGAAACAATGCAAACAAAAATAACCTACCGTAATTTTATGAGAGAACTTCTTTATTACTTTTCTGAAAGAATAGCAGAAGTCAATGCTCATAAAATAAACGATGTGATAATTGATCCTGGTTTTGGATTTGCTAAAAACTTAGACCAGAATTATGAGCTAATGGCTAAACTAGATGTATTGCACATTTTAGGATTACCTCTATTAGTAGGAATCAGTAGAAAATCTATGATTTACAAACTATTAGAAACTGATGCTTCTCAAGCCCTTAACGGTACCACAAGTTTAAATACAATTGCTCTAAGCAAAGGTGCTAATATTTTAAGGGTGCATGATGTAAAAGAAGCTATGGAGTGTATCAAAATTAAGGAAATGATTGCCAAAAATAATTTCAGTATCTAATTGCTCTCAATATTTTACTGCAAAAAACAAACAGTCTGAAATTCATAAAAACATTTTAACCTCACTTAGTGAGCAATTCTATTTTTTACTAATCTAAATTTTATATTTTTACATAAAACCGAAGTACTTTGGAAATATTCGATTTTGTTGAGCTTAAAATTGTAGATATCATAGATATCTTCCTTGTTGCCTTTCTTTTTTACTACTTATACAAGTTGGTAAAAGGAACTGTTGCCATTAATATCTTTATTGGTATCGTTATAATCTATGTTATCTATTTACTTACCGAAGCATTAGATATGCGTATTCTAAGTAACATTTTTGGTAAATTTATAGGTGCAGGATTTTTTGCTTTGATTGTAGTTTTTCAGCAAGAAATTAGAAAATTCTTATTAATGGTAGGCTCTACAAACTTTAGTAAAAGAGGGATTATGAAGCATCTCAATTTTATGAAACACGACGGTTTGGGGGTAGATACAAATGTAGATGCCATAATTTCTGCTTGTGAAAAAATGAGCTCGAAACTTACTGGTGTACTTATAGTTATTGAAAGAAATAACTCTCTAGAATTTGTAAAACATACTGGAGACCACATGAATATTGAAGTAAATCAACCTATTTTAGAAAGCATCTTTTACAAAAATAGTACCTTACATGATGGCGCTGTTATTATTGAAGGAAACCGAATTGTGGCAACACGAGCAATCCTACCTGTTTCAAACGAACGAAACATTCCGCTTCGGTTTGGGTTAAGACATCGAGCAGCTATTGGAGTTACCGAAAAAACTGATGCTGTTGCTTTGGTTGTTAGTGAAGAAAACGGGCAAGTTTCTTATATTAAGAATGGAGAATTTGTTTTGTATAATGAATTCAACGAACTTAAGAAAATTATTATAGACGATCTTACATAAGATTTTAGATTTTTATCCTTACTCCCTTATTTAGATAGCTTCTTCAGCTAAAAATTGAACTTCGTATAAATTACGATAGTATCCATTTTCTTGTTTTAATAAATCTTCATGTGTGCCAGACTCCACTATTTTCCCTGCTTCCATTACAATAATCCGATCTGCTTTTTTAATAGTTGCCAAACGGTGAGCAATTACAATAGAAGTTCTTCCTTTAGTTATCTTATCTGTTGCTTTCTGAATTAATTTTTCTGAATGCCCATCTACAGAAGAGGTTGCTTCATCCAACACCAATATACTTGGATTACTTACATACGCACGTAAAAAAGCAATGAGCTGACGTTGCCCACTAGAAAGCATACTTCCTCTTTCTTTTACATTATAATGATACCCTCCAGGCAAGCTTTTTATAAACTTATGAATTCCTATATCTTTTGCTGCTTGGACTACATCTTCTTCCTTAATTGAAGGGTCATTTAGTGTAATATTATTTAAAATTGTATCTGCAAATAAGAAAACATCTTGCAAAACAACTGCTATTTGAGAACGCAGGGATTGTATGGTAAATTCGTTAATATTAGTTCCATCTGCTAAAATTTCTCCTGAATTAATTTCATAAAAACGATTCAATAAATTAATAATAGTAGACTTCCCAGCTCCTGTTGCTCCAACAATAGCAATAGTTTCTCCAGGTTTTGCTTCAAACGAAATTCCGTGTAAAACCTCTTCATTTTCAATATATCCAAAACGGACATTCTTAAAAGCAAGTGCTCCTTTTAAGTTTTCTGCGGTAAGATTTCCTTTATTTTCAATCTTACTATCGGTATCCAAAATATCAAACACCCTATTTGCAGCAACCATTCCCATTTGTAGGGTATTAAATTTATCGGCTATTTGTCTAAGCGGTCTAAAAATCATTGTAGCCAACATAATAAACATAAAAATGTTCCCTAAATCGCTGGCACCATCCATTACTGCACGTAACCCACCATACCAAACAATTAAACCCGTTGTTATAGCCGACATAAGTTCTACAACCGCTATAAAAATGGAGTTATACCAAACCGTGTTAATCCAAGCTTTTTTGTGTTTTTCGTTTATTACTTTAAATTGTTCGTATTCCTCTTTTTCTCTTACAAAAAGCTGAACTATTTTCATTCCCGTTAACCGCTCCTGAACAAAAGAATTTAAGTTTGAAACCTCTTTTCTCACTTCAATAAATGCTTTCTTCATTGCTTTTTGAAACAATCTAGTAGCATATAACATTAATGGAAGTACTGCAAACACTATTAAAGATAATTGCCAATCAAAATAAAGCATTACTCCAGCCACAACTATCATTTTTAGCAAGTCACTAACAATCATAAAAAGTCCGTCGCTAAAAATAGCTGCAATACGCTCAATATCACTTACAGCCCTTGTTACAAGTATTCCTACAGAAGAACTATCAAAATACTTCATTCTAAAACTAAGCATATGCTTAAATAGTTTTACCCGAATATCTTGAATTACCGATTGTCCCAACCAATTGGCATAATAAATAAATGAAAGCTGACTAATAACTTCTAAAAATAGCACAATCGTCATGTAAATCACAAACATCAAGAGTCCGTGACTATCTTTTGAAAGTACGTAATCGTCTATGGTGTATTTTAATAATATAGGACGAACAGAAGAAAATACTGAAAGTGAGATTGCCGCAAAAGCAACCCCAATAAATGTTAATCGGTATGGCCTTGTGTAACGCATTAAACGCTTAAAAAGTCCTAAATCAAATGTATTACCTGCTTTATCTTTACTCATTAATTTTTTTAATTGAATTGGGGTAGACCACTTCTGTTAAATAAAGTCCATGTGCTGGAACCGAGGCTCCTGCATTACTTCTATCTTTACTTTTTATAATTTCTGTTACTTCCTCAAGAGATATTTTTCCTATTCCAACATCCAACAAAGTTCCTACAATAGCTCTTACCATATTACGTAAAAATCTGTCGGCTGTGATATGAAAAACTAACAATTCTCCTTCACAAATCCACGCTGCCCTTTTTACATCACAAATATATGTTTTTACATCTGTGTTTGATTTAGAGAAACATTGAAAATCTTTATAATTTAATAATTCTGCAGCGGCTTTATTCATGGCATCTACATCTAAATCTGCCTTTATAAAGTGTGCGTACTTATTAAAAAAAGGATTCTTTTCTTGAACCAACCAATATTCATAACTCCGTTGTGTAGCATCAAAACGAGCATGCGCTTCATCTACCACTAAAAAAATATCCTTTATAGCAATATCATTAGGTAAAAAGCTATTCAGTTTATGCTTTAATATGGCAGTTTCTATAGCTATATTAACATCAAAATGAGCAAACATTTGCTTTGCATGTACTCCAGAATCGGTTCTACCGGCGCCCATTATCTGAGTTTCTGTTCTTAAAAGTGTAGAAAGTGCTTTTTCTAAAACTTCTTGTACAGAAATTGCGTTAGGCTGATTTTGCCACCCATGGTATTGTTGCCCATTGTAAGAAAGCTCCAAAAAATATCTCAAATCAAAATGCTATTTTTGTAACAAGCTACAAAGATACTCATTTTGATGGGAGTATTTTATTTTGAAAGTCCATAATGGGCATTTAATAGGCAATGACCAATACCAATCGAAATAATTAAATTACTAGAAAGCAATTAATTGTAAAACCAACTACCTCGAGGCAAGCCTTCGAGGTAGTCAAAGGAAAATAATTTAACCAATTTCGACGTAGAGCCCTTCGATAAACTCAGGGCAAGCTCTGGGGAATAAAACCCTCAATGAGGGATTTAAATAGATGAAACATCCATGTCTAATTTTTAAACACTCAGCTGAATGATTATTTGGATGTTCCATATGAACATTTAAAGACAATAAAAAAAACATATAAAACCCCTCATAAAGGGATTTATTATAGATAAGGTAAATGCCTCCGCAAAGGGGATGAATAAATCAAAGACTTTTTAAAACGTAATTATTTTATGCGAAAAATTCTTTTACTTTCAGACACACATAGTTATATAGACGATGCTATTCTAAAATATGTAAATCTAGCTGATGAAGTATGGCATGCCGGAGATATTGGCGACCTCCAAGTTACCGATGCTTTAAAAAAACTAAAACCTCTAAAAGCTGTTTTTGGAAATATTGATAATGACAAAGCACGATTAGAATTTCCAGAAAATAACCGCTTCTTTTGTGAAGGGGTGGATGTTTGGATTACACATATTGGAGGATATCCTAATAAATACGACCGTAGAATTAGAGAGGAAATCAAGGTAAACCCTCCTAAACTCTTTATTTGTGGACACTCGCATATCTTAAAAGTAATGTGGGATAAAAAGCTGAATTTATTGCATATGAATCCTGGTGCAGCTGGGAAACATGGGTTTCATAAAGTTAGAACTATGTTACGCTTTGTAATTGACAACGAACAAATTAAAGACCTTGAAATTATAGAACTCGAAAAACGAGTATAAATAAAGGTTAATCCCTGCTATATATTACTTATTTTCTAAAAAGATATTACTTTTACACTCTTTAAAAAAAATCATATTATGATCAGAAAAATTTTAACGGTTGTTGTTCTTACAGCAACACTTTTATCTCTAAACAGCTGTGATACACTTAACACTGCTGGAAACACAAGTCAAAACAGCAATGTAGCTTTAAACACTGTACAATCTGTTTTAAATAACGGAACACAAGAAGCTTTTTCGGTATTTGGCGACTCCAATGAATTTATGACTAATGCTTTGATTGATGCTGCCATGCCTCAAAAATTAAAAGATATCAACAATAAATTAGAATCTTTAGGACTTTCTAGTGTTGTTGCAAAGGAAAAAGCACTAATTAGCGATATTGCAAATGCTTCTATTACCACCGCAAGACCTATAGTTACTAAAGCTATAAATGAAATGACTACTCAAGATGCAATTGCTATTATTTCTGGTGGAAAAGATGCTGCAACGTCCTACCTTAAGGATAAAACTTACAATGATTTAACTACTGCTATTGCTCCAGTTGTTACCGATAAAACAGAAAGCTTAGGCATCAACTCCTTATTAAACAATGCGCTTGGAGGTAATAATAGCTCATTAAATGGAGTTTTAGGCGCTGTTTTAGGAACAGGAAGTACCGCCAGTGGTTCCGAGCAGTTAAACGATGCAGTAACCAAACAATTAGTAGATGGTTTATTTAATATTGTAGAACAAACCGAAAATAACGTACGTTCAAATCCTTCTACTATTTTAAACTCTGTTTTGAGTAATTAAAGAAGGAGCTAAATGTATTTCTACTTCAAAGGCTAAGAATATAGTTGTTAATATCAATAATTAAGACATCTTAGCAATCGAACATTTATTATGTTTTTATAGCATAAAAGCATATAAAATGATGATTTTAATTATTTTTTAGAATATTTATTATGAAATAATGTTTTTTTTCACTATATTGGTATTATATACTATATAATTTTAATTATTTAAGAGCTCTACGTAAATGTTTAAAAATTCATTTATTAACACTTTAAATATTAGAAAACATGAAAAAAATAATTCTTTCTTTTGCGCTAATCACTATTGCATTTGTAGCATTCGCATTTGCACCTGCTGAGACAAATAATTCACTAACTGATGACTTTGAAATAACTGATACAGTTTTAGAAGCACAAGCTACATGTTCTACTAAATATCGAACTCAAGAGTCTTTTTCCGAATGTAATAATACACATACTGGAGAAGTACTTAAGCAATTTGAAGCTATGTCCAACATATTAGGTAAATACTAAATGCTCTATAGTATTGTTCTCTTTAATAGAGAGAGCAATACTTTTTCTATTTAAAAAAAAAAGATGATATCCATTCATAAATGTTTTCTTGCTCTTTTTTTAATTTACTGTACCATACAGGCAAAAGCTCAATCAGAAGCAAAAAATATTATCAAAGTAACCTATACAAGTACTCCCATCAGTCAATATAAAATGACGGAGTCACACATGCAGGACTCGCCAACGAAAGCGTCATTGCACGAATTTATGAAGGGAATAACAGATTATTATAGTTTGTATATTAATGTTAAAGATCGCTCATCTATCTATGTTTTGGATTCTACGGTACAAAAAAGACCGATAGGCTGGGAAAACCCTAGAACTACAGCAGCTCTTGCCGATACAGTTTTATTCTCTATAAAAACTACCGAAAACAAGACCTTTAAACATGAGTGGATAATGAATCAAACCTTTTACACCGAAGGTGAAGTTGGGAATATAGAATGGGTTTTAACCAATGAGCAAAAGAAGATAAAAGGGCTAAATTGTTTCAAGGCAAAATCGAAATCAAGTGATTACCCTATGTTAACGGTCTGGTACACCAAAGAACTACCCGTATCAAACGGGCCCTCTGTGTACCAAGGACTCCCAGGACTAGTAGTAGTTGCAGAAGACTATTTTCGAACTATACAAATCCAAAAAATTGAATATAATAATGAGATTGATTTTTACGAAACCCTTTATAAAACGAAGTATAATATTTTTATAGAAGAAAAGAAAAAGAAAAAGCACTACGATATAGAACCCATATTACTTATTAAAAAAGGAGATCTTGCAACAGGTCTCTATGAATATTATCATAAAAAGCCATATAAAAGATAAACTATTTTTCCTTTATAAAAGGTCTTGATATCGTTGTTTTATCCATTTAAAAACACCAGTAAAAATGTATTATGAAAAAAACATTGTTAGTACTCTTCTTTACTGGGCATTTATTACTTATTTTTTTTCAATCGACTTGGACTACAATTGACGGATATTGGGGTTTCCACTATAATAAAAAACCATCCATCTTTATTTTTAACTTTTTAAAACAGAACCAATACACCGAGCCATATTATTTATTGACAGGTATAAATACAGGTTATGGGTTTTATGGCATCCATGCCGCTACAGAAAAATACTTAAGGGCAACTTATTATGATTCTCTGGATCAGGTGCTAAAAAAAGACCGCTACTTTAACTTCTCAAGTACCAATGGTATTTCACGGTTGGAAGGGTATGCATCATTTTTAGCAAATTATGTAGCAAAAACAAAAAATGCAATAGATGCTGATTCTCTCTCAATAGCTAATAACGATCCAGATGTTCTAAGTTTAAGGAATGATTATAAGTTCAAAAAAGACTACGTAGTTAAAACCTTAAAATGGTTAGGAAAAAAAGAAGCCTTAAAGCGCTCCGAATGTGCTTCATATAAAATAGAATTACTTACTATAGTTCCCGAAAATATTTGGGAAAGGAAGGAACGTCAAGCTAAACCTAATATATATGTTATTCAAGAAGGTAGATTTCCTGTACAATAAATTAGAAGGCTTATTCAAAATAGATGGTAGTGAAAAACTCTTTTTAATTTTTTTTCGCTTAACAATTAGTACCATTGCGCTTATCGAAATTGCTAGTTTAATAAAGGATTTACCCTTATTATTTTCTTCTGCAGAAACTTTAATCCCTCAAGAATTAATTTATTTAGAATCTGGATATTTTAAATACTTCCATCCATTATATCAATTTATAGAAACCAACGGGATCTCAAACATCTTTTTTCCAACAGTAACAAGAATCTATATAGGAGCTTTAATTTTTCTTTTATTGGGCTTTTTCACACGTTATGCCGCTGGAATAGCTTTGGTTTTTCAGCTAATCATATTTAGAAGTTTTACTCCTTTCAACTACGGCTATGATTTTTTTTTAACCATGTCTTTATTTTACTGTTTGGTGTTTCCGGTAGGATATTTTTTTTCAATCGACAAAAAATTATTTAACCCTGTATTAAATTTAGGTTTCAACTACAGGCGGGTAATTCAAATTCACTTAGCTATGGCGTATTGTTTTTCAGGAATTGCCAAAGGGCTTGATAGTGGGTGGAGGAATGGCAACTCCGTTTGGAAAGCACTAGCTTCAGCAGATAATAATTATCATACATTCCCCTCAGAAATTTTCATAATAATAGGAATAGGTACAATATTACTTGAATTCTTTTATCCATTTTTAGTTATTCAAAAATTAACTAGAAGATATACTGTTTTTGCTATTATTCTTATGCATATGGGAATAGCAATCACAATGGACTTATATGCTTTTTCAGCAATGATGATTGCATGGAACATAGCTGCATATGGTCGATTTTCTACAAAAAAATAGTTCTTAATGCTAAAATCACTTAAATATATTATTTATTTTTTTTGTGGCTACATAGCATATGGACAGCAAATAGAAATTTCTGGAACTGTTAAAAGTAATGATGGAGGTTTTGTACCTCATGCTAACGTTGTAATAAATAACACATCCTCTTCAGAAAACATAAATTATGGTTATACTGATGAAAAAGGGAGCTTTTCTATTGAAATCCCTTCTGAAATCCAAACTATTACTATTAACGTCTCCGCCATAGGCTATCAAGAAAAAACTGTTTTTATACAACTTAACAACAATTATAATATTGAAATCTACTTAGAAGAGCGGGTCACTCAACTGCAAGAAGTCATTGTAGAAGTAAAAAAAAACGAAGATATTTTAGATTTGGATATTAATAACATGAGCCTTCGTAAAGAAAGTACTCTTCGGGAGATTCTAGATAAAACAGAAGGTATCATTATGGGTGAAGAGGGGACAATTTCATATCAAGGAAAACAAATTAATAAAATACTCATCAACAGCAAAGAAGTATTCATCAATCAAAATAAGGTTGCCTTAGACAACTTGGATTATGAGATAATGGATAAAGTTCAAATTATAGACAACTATAAAGATAAATTTACATTAGATTTTGATCGGATAAGAGATCCTGTTATCAACATTGATACAAAAAGCGAATTTAAAGGAATTCTTAAAACCGAAGTAAGTGTTGGATACGGGTTTAAAAATAAATATAGCCTTTTAGGTAAAGGATTCTTTTTTTCAGATGAGTTCAACTCCTTTGTTACAACTCATACCAATAATACTGGCAAAAAAGAGTTTAGCCAACAAGATGTTTTATCTTCTGTTACAAATTATGCAACAACTACACTTGAGAAAACCTTTCAGTCCTTTTTTATTGATAATGTACAAACCAAAAAAAACTTTGTAAGTAATAGCAACCTCACTTTCCGATGGCAGGGAGATAAAAGTAAAACAGGCATTGTAGTTTATCACGGGAATATTCATACTGAACAAGAGATTAATTACAATACATTTATTGCCGACACCTTAATAGAAAAAAGTTATTCTGAAAACATTGAAAAAGGGAATTTTGTATCTGCAACAGCTAACTATAATTATTTCATTTCATCAAGTACTGTGCTTCAAAATAATTTAAATGCTTTAATAGTGAAATCTAAAAAAAATGAAGTTAGCATGGATACATTGCTTATCCCTGATCAGAACTACTTTATGCAACAAAACCTAAACACCCCTAAAGATATAGCTATATCTAATGTTATGAAGCTTACACATATGTTGGGAGACAGTGCAATTTTCGATTTGGATATGGATTATTACTATGAAAATTTTTCACGAGATTACAAAACCCAATTATCAAATATTGAAGCTCCTGATATCTTTCAAGAAGAATCATTCTCTAAAAGTTTTTTTTCGACTCAAGGTAATTTTAAATTTAGACTTGAAAAATCTGCTCTAAATATAGGTATTAATTCCACTAATAATATTGAATTAGGGAAGCTATACAGTCGGAGTAATTCTAATAATACCGACCTCAAAAGAAATGTTTCCACCATTGGAATCCCATTTTATCTTAGTGGAGGTGTCAAAAAATTCGATTATAAAATATCAATATCTCCCACCTTGATTTTTAAAGAACAAAGTGGTAATCGGAGATTTCTAAAGATGTCACATAGTTTGACATATAATATCGAATCACAGAATAAATTAGGATTGGGGTATAGTCATAATTACAAATTTTATAATCTCAATTCATTATACGATACTATTGTGAAGGATTATAATCACATTATAATTAATCAAAACGAAAGCAATCTTGAAAAATTCTCAACCAATGATGAACTTGCATTAAGTTGGTTTAACAATAATGTTGCAAGATCTAAAAGTCTACATATTATTTATCGATATAATCGCAAACAGGACTTTTTACAAAGTGTTTTAGATTCTATTTCCAACAATAGGTTTTTTTACTCCAACCTTATCTTTGACAATAAGCAAACACATACTTTAAATACTGGTGCTAAAAAAGGTTTCTATGTAGGGAAAGTTTATCATCGTCTCACTATAGGTGGTAATTTTAACTTAAAGTATAGCTCCTACCCTACCATTGTCAATAATGTAAAAGCCTTAGCAGAAGTAAATTCATGGAATCCAGAGGCAAAAATTACATTTGCTCCCCGTAATTTTTTCATGAGCGAAATGGGCAATCGTTTTGAGTGGAGCGAACTTTCTTTTAATCTTGACGGCAAAGAAACCAACAGACAATCTGTCTTTACCAATACATTTTCCATAAAAGGTTTTGGAGATAAAGTCAGCTGGAATCTTGATTTCATATATCGTAAATATAATACAAATGACGAAATATTTGATGTTCCTGATACTCATCTTGAATTTAAATATGATCTATCTGAAAAATTATCATTTTCAATCAAAGGACAATCTCTACTCACTTTATTCAATTTAAATAACTACAGCTTTATAAATACAGTTTCAGATGGAAATACAGTAATCCAAACTAAAACCAGTAATAATCTAGGTTATCTTATTTTATATACATCCATAAAATTCTAAGCCTCTCCAGTAGGACCAAAATTTAATGGGATTGGTGGCTGTTCATAATCCTTTATTTCGCCATGTGCTTGTTCAAAGCGTTGTACATTATCTGCTAATGCTTTTAAAAAGCGCTTAGCATGTTGAGGAGTAAGTATAATTCTACTTTTTACTTTAGCCTTAGGTCTCCCAGGCATAATACTTACATAATCCACTACAAACTCAGATACAGAATGATTTATAATAGCAAGATTGGCATATGTCCCTTCTGCTGTTACATCGTCTAATTCTATGTTTATTTGGTTCTTGTTTTTGTCGTTTTGATCGCTCATCGTATAATTTTAAAAGTTGAAAGTTTGTAAAGTCTAAAGTTGCAATAACTTTTTATTAATCTTCTTCAAACTTTTGTAAAAATAGCATTTTAAAAAAGAAAACCCCAAAGGAAAATTCCTTTGGGGTTTTACTATATAATTTTAAGTATTCTTAAAAGTTAACGTGCTGTTGTTTACTAGCCATAATCTCATTGTACTCTTCTTTAGATCCTACAATAATATTATCATAGTCTCTCATTCCAGTACCAGCTGGGATTCTGTGTCCAACAATTACATTCTCTTTTAATCCTTCAAGATCATCTATTTTACCGCTTACAGCAGCTTCGTTCAGTACTTTTGTAGTTTCCTGGAACGATGCAGCAGAGATAAACGATTTTGTTTGTAACGATGCTCTTGTAATACCTTGAAGTATTGGCGTAGCTACTGCCGGAACAGCATCTCTAGCCTCAACAAGTTGTTTGTCATTTCTTCTTAAGATAGAATTCTCATCTCTCAACTCACGTGGAGAAATAATTTGTCCTGCTCTTAAAGTATCTGAATCTCCTGCATCCTCGATAACTTTCATTCCAAAGATTCTATCATTTTCTTCAATGAAATCGTCTTTATGAACTAATTGTTGCTCTAAGAAAGTAGTATCTCCAGAATCTTGAATATTAACTTTACGCATCATTTGACGTACTACTACTTCAAAGTGCTTATCGTTAATTTTCACCCCTTGTAAACGGTATACCTCTTGTACTTCGTTTACTAAGTATTGCTGTACCGCAGATGGGCCTTTAATTCTTAAAATATCTTCTGGTGTAATAGAACCATCAGAAAGAGGCATTCCGGCACGAACATAATCGTTTTCCTGAACAAGAATCTGGTTAGATAATTTAACCAAGTACTTTTTAATGTCTCCTAATTTAGATTCTACAATAATCTCACGATTACCTCTTTTAATTTTCCCGAAAGAAACTACACCATCAATTTCAGATACTACAGCTGGATTAGATGGGTTACGTGCTTCGAAAAGCTCGGTAACTCTAGGTAGACCCCCTGTAATATCCCCTGCTTTAGAAGATCTTCTAGGAATCTTAACCAATACTTTACCTTCTGCTATCTTCTCCCCATTGTCCACCATAATGTGTGCACCTACTGGTAAGTTATAAGAACGTAAAGTTTCTCCTTTAGCATCTTTAATCAATAAAGTTGGAATAAGCTTTTTGTTTCTAGATTCAGAAATTACTTTCTCTTGGAAACCAGTTTGCTCATCAATCTCTACTTGGTAAGTAACCCCTTGATCAATATTTTCGTAAGCAATTTTTCCTGAGAATTCAGAAACAATTACTGCGTTATATGGATCCCATTGACAGATTACAGCTCCTTTTTCTACTTTTTGTCCTTCTTTCACAAAAATTTGCGAACCATAAGGAACGTTATTTGTAGCTAAAACAATACCTGTTTTTTCGTCAACAAATTTAACTTCGGCAGTTCTAGAAATTACAACATCAACCTCATTTCCTTCAGCATCTGTTCCCTTAACTGTTTTAAGGTCTTCTATTTCTAACTTACTATTAAATTTAGCAATTACTTTATTTTCTTCTGAAATGTTTCCTGCAATACCTCCTACGTGGAATGTACGTAGCGTAAGCTGTGTACCTGGTTCCCCAATAGACTGTGCAGCAACAACTCCAACAGCTTCTCCTCTTTGAACCATCTTACCAGTTGCAAGATTACGTCCGTAACATTTCGCACAAATACCTCGTTTTGCTTCACAAGTAAGTGGCGAACGTACTTCAATTTTCTCAACAGGAGATGCATTAATTTTCTTAACGATTGCTTCTGAAACTTCCTCTCCAGAACGAACTAATAATTCTTCTGTTAACGGATCGTAAACATCGTGTAAAGAAACACGTCCTAAAATACGTTCTCCTAAAGATTCTACTATCTCATCATTCTTCTTCAATGCTTCAACTTCTACACCACGTAAAGTTCCGCAGTCTTCTGTATTCACAATAACATCTTGAGAAACATCCACCAAACGACGTGTTAAGTAACCCGCATCGGCAGTTTTTAACGCCGTATCCGCAAGTCCTTTACGCGCACCGTGAGTAGAAATAAAGTACTCAAGAATCGATAATCCTTCTTTAAAGTTAGAAAGAATTGGATTCTCAATAATTTCTCCACCACCAGCGGTAGATTTTTTAGGTTTTGCCATTAATCCACGCATTCCTGTAAGCTGACGAATCTGTTCTTTAGATCCCCTTGCTCCAGAGTCAAGCATCATAAATACCGAGTTAAATCCTTGGTTATCTTCACGAATACGCTTCATTGCAAGTTCAGTAAGCATTGCATTGGTAGAAGTCCAAACATCAATTACCTGATTATAACGCTCATTATTAGTAATAAGTCCCATGTTATAATTGGCCATAATTCCGTCTACCTGAACATTTGCCTCATCAATCATTGGTCCTTTCTCTTCAGGAATAATAATATCTCCTAAACTGAATGATAAACCTCCTTTAAATGCGAAGTTATACCCCATACTCTTGATTTTGTCCAAGAAGTCTGCAGTTGTAGGAACATCTGTAGCCTTTAAGATTTCTCCAATAATATCTCTAAGCGACTTTTTAGTCAATACTTCATTAATATATCCCGCCTTTTCTGGAACTACTTGGTTGAATAAAATTCTACCTACTGTAGTTTCAATAATTTGGTACACTAATTCTCCTTCTTCATTAAAGTCCTTAGCACGAACCTTTACCATTGCATTTAAGTCAACTTTTTTCTCATTAAAAGCAATTGTTACTTCATCTGCAGAATAAAAAGTCAAACCTTCTCCTTTAATAGGATGCTCTGGTGTAGATCTTCTAGCTTTAGTCATATAGTACAGCCCCAAGACCATATCCTGAGAAGGTACTGTAACTGGCGAACCATTTGCTGGGTTCAATATGTTGTGAGATGCCAACATTAACATTTGTGCCTCTAAAATAGCTTCTGGCCCAAGAGGTAAGTGAACCGCCATCTGGTCACCATCGAAATCGGCGTTGAATGCCGTACATACCAATGGGTGTAACTGGATAGCTTTCCCCTCAATTAATTTAGGCTGGAATGCTTGGATACCCAAACGGTGAAGCGTAGGGGCACGGTTAAGTAGTACTGGGTGTCCTTTAAGAACGTTCTCAAGAATATCCCAAACTACTGGCTCTCTTTTGTCTATAATCTTTTTGGCAGATTTTACCGTTTTTACAATCCCTCTTTCAATTAGTTTTCTAATTACAAAAGGTTTGTATAGCTCTGCTGCCATGTTTTTAGGAAGACCACATTCAAACAATTTCATTTCTGGTCCAACAACAATTACCGAACGTGCCGAATAATCCACACGTTTACCTAGAAGGTTTTGACGGAAACGTCCTTGTTTACCTTTTAATGAATCTGAAAGCGATTTTAATGGTCTGTTAGATTCTGTTTTAACTGCAGAAGACTTACGGGTATTATCAAATAATGAATCTACAGATTCTTGAAGCATACGCTTCTCGTTACGTAAGATAACTTCTGGAGCTTTAATCTCCATTAATCGTTTTAAACGATTGTTTCTGATAATTACCCTACGGTAAAGATCATTTAAATCTGATGTTGCAAAACGACCTCCATCCAATGGAACTAATGGACGTAATTCTGGTGGAATAACCGGAATTACTTTCATAATCATCCATTCTGGATTGTTTTCTCTATTCTTTTGAGATTCACGAAGTGCTTCAACAACTTGAAGACGTTTTAAAGCTTCTGTTTTACGTTGTTTAGAAGTTTCAGTATTTGCTTTATGTCTAAGCTCGTAAGAAAGTTCGTTAAGTTCTATTCTTGACAATAACTCTATAAGACATTCAGCTCCCATTTTAGCAATAAACTTATTAGGGTCTGTATCTTCTAAATATTGATTTTCTGAAGGAAGCGATTCTAGAATATTTAAATATTCTTCTTCCGTTAAGAAATCCATTTTTTGAACAGGTTCTCCATCAGCATTTTTTGCATTACCCGGTTGGATAACAACATAACGCTCATAGTAGATAATCATATCCAATTTCTTAGATGGTAATCCAAGAAGGTATCCTATTTTGTTTGGTAAAGAACGGAAATACCAAATATGTGCAACAGGAACTACTAAATTGATGTGTCCTACTCTATCTCTACGTACCTTTTTCTCGGTAACTTCAACACCACATCGGTCACAAACAATTCCTTTATAACGTATTCTTTTATATTTACCACAAGCACATTCGTAATCCTTTACCGGACCAAAAATACGCTCACAGAAAAGACCGTCACGCTCTGGTTTGTGCGTACGGTAATTAATGGTTTCCGGCTTTAGCACTTCTCCTCTAGACTCTGCTAAAATGGATTCTGGAGACGCTAAACCAATAGAGATTTTATTAAATCTCTGTTGTACTGTATTCTTATCTTTATTTCTAGCCATAATATATGGTGATAATGAATTAAGTGTAATTACCCTCTTTGAGGTTTTAATTCTTCAACCTTATGTTGAAATGAATTAAATTGTTTTACTATAAAAACCTTTAGGACTTTCCCCGCAGGTAGTTGGTTATAACTTTTTTAGTGAAGGCACTCCGTATCATACCGAGTGCCTCTACTAAAATTATTATTCTTCTAATCTGATATCTAAACCAAGACCTTTCAACTCATGCATTAATACATTGAAGGATTCTGGTAATCCTGGTTCTGGCATCATCTCTCCCTTAACGATAGACTCGTAAGTTTTAGCTCTACCAATAACATCATCAGATTTTACAGTTAAGATTTCTCTTAGTGTACTTGATGCACCGTATGCCTCAAGTGCCCAAACCTCCATCTCACCAAAACGCTGACCACCAAATTGTGCTTTACCTCCTAAAGGCTGTTGCGTAATTAATGAGTATGGTCCAATAGAACGTGCATGCATTTTGTCGTCTACCATGTGGCCTAATTTAAGCATGTAAATTACACCTACTGTAGCCGCTTGATCAAAACGCTCTCCAGTTCCACCATCATAAAGGTATGTATGACCAAATCTTGGAATTCCAGCTTCATCTGTAAGCTCATTAATTTGATCTAATGATGCACCATCAAAGATTGGAGTTGCAAATTTTCTACCTAAGTTTTTACCTGCCCATCCTAAAACGGTTTCATAAATCTGCCCAATGTTCATACGAGAAGGTACCCCAAGTGGATTTAATACAATATCTACTGGTGTTCCATCTTCTAAGAATGGCATATCTTCTTGACGTGTAATTCTAGCTACAATACCTTTATTACCGTGACGACCTGCCATCTTATCTCCTACTTTAAGCTTACGTTTTTTAGCGATATACACTTTAGCAAGTTTCATAATTCCTGCTGGTAATTCATCCCCAACAGAAATAGTAAACTTATCTCTACGTAACGCTCCTTGAAGGTCGTTTAATTTAATTTTATAATTATGAAGAAGATCGTTGATTGATGCATTAGTCTCATCATCTGTTGTCCAAGTTCCGCTTACTAAGTGTGCGAAATCGTCTACAGCATTCAACATCTTTTGTGTGTATTTTTTACCTTTAGGGAATACTTCTTCTCCTAAATCGTTAAATACTCCTTGTGATGTTTTTCCGTTTACAATTGAGAATAATTTTTCAACCAATACATCTTTAAGTCCAGTGAATTTTGTCTCAAATTCTAACTCTAACTTAGCAATATCTTCTTTATCTTTTGCTCTCTTACGCTTATCTTTAATAGCTCTTGAGAACAATTTCTTATCAATAACTACTCCATTTAATGATGGAGAAGCTTTTAATGAAGCGTCTTTTACATCTCCTGCTTTATCTCCAAAGATTGCACGAAGTAATTTTTCTTCTGGAGTTGGATCTGATTCTCCTTTTGGAGTAATCTTACCAATTAAAATATCTCCAGGTTTTACTTCAGCTCCAATACGAATCATTCCGTTTTCATCCAAGTCTTTTGTAGCCTCTTCAGATACGTTAGGAATATCATTTGTTAATTCTTCAGCTCCTAATTTTGTATCTCTCACTTCAAGAGAATACTCATCAATATGGATAGATGTAAAGATATCTTCTCTAACTACTTTTTCAGAAATTACAATTGCATCCTCAAAGTTATACCCTTTCCAAGGCATAAAGGCTACTTGTAAGTTTCTTCCTAAAGCAAGTTCTCCTTGTTGTGTAGCATAACCTTCACAAAGTACTTGTCCTTTTTTAACTTTATCACCTTTTCTTACAATAGGTTTAAGGTTAATAGAAGTTCCTTGATTTGTTTTTCTGAATTTAACTAGGTTGTATGTTTTGAAATCATCATCAAAACTTACCAATCTATCATTTTCAGTTCTATCGTACTTAATTGTAATTTTAGACGCATCTACATAATCTATTACTCCATCTCCTTCTGCGTTAATTAATACACGAGAATCTGAAGCCACCTGACGTTCTAGACCTGTCCCTACAATTGGAGATTCTGGTCTTAATAAAGGAACTGCCTGGCGCATCATGTTAGATCCCATCAATGCACGGTTGGCATCATCATGCTCCAAGAATGGAATTAAAGATGCAGAAATAGATGCAATCTGGTTTGGTGCAACATCCGTGTAATGAATCTCTTCTGGATCTACTACTGGGAAGTCACCTTCCATACGTGCAATTACTTTATCAGTATCAATAGTTCCATTATCTGATAAAGGAATATTTGCTTGTGCAATTTTCTTTTCTTCTTCTTCTTCAGCACTTAAATAAAGTATTTCAGAAAGATCTACTTTACCTTCAGTTACTTTTCTATATGGAGTTTCAATGAATCCCATTCCGTTTACTTTCGCAAACACACTTAATGAAGAAATCAAACCAATGTTTGGTCCCTCTGGTGTTTCAATAGGACAAAGACGTCCGTAATGCGTGTAGTGAACGTCACGAACCTCGAATCCTGCTCTCTCACGAGAAAGACCTCCTGGTCCTAATGCAGATAAACGACGTTTGTGTGTAATCTCTGCCAATGGATTTGTTTGATCCATAAACTGAGATAACTGATTTGTACCAAAGAATGAGTTAATAACCGATGATAATGTTTTAGCATTAATCAAATCGATAGGTGTAAACACCTCGTTATCACGTACATTCATACGCTCACGAATGGTTCTAGCCATACGTGCTAAACCTACTCCAAACTGAGAAGACAATTGCTCTCCTACTGTTCTAACACGACGGTTAGATAAGTGATCGATATCATCAATCTCTGCTTTAGAGTTGATTAACTCAATAAGATATTTAATAATTGTAATAATATCTTCTTTTGTTAAAACTTGTTTATCCATTGCGATATCCAAGCCTAACTTTTTATTCATTCTGTAACGACCAACTTCACCTAAGTTGTAACGTTGATCTGAGAAGAATAATTTGTCTATAATACCTCTTGCCGTTTCTTCATCTGGCGGTTCAGCATTACGTAATTGACGGTATATATGCTCTACAGCCTCTTTTTCTGAGTTTGTAGGGTCTTTTTGTAATGTGTTATAGATAATAGCATAATCTCCTGTTTGGCTATCTTCTTTATGCAATAAGATAGTTTTAACATCGGTATCTACAATTTCATCTATATGATCTTTTTCAAGAATCGTGTCTCTGTCTAGAATGATTTCATTTCTTTCGATAGAAACCACCTCGCCTGTATCCTCATCAACGAAATCTTCATGCCAAGTTTTAAGCACACGTGCCGCTAACTTTCTGCCCAACACTTTTTTCAAGCCACTTTTTGAAACTTTAACCTCTTCAGCAAGGTCAAAAATTTCAAGAATATCTTTATCGCGCTCAAATCCGATAGCACGGAAAAGTGTTGTAACAGGTAATTTTTTCTTTCTATCGATATATGCGTACATAACGCTATTAATATCGGTAGCAAATTCTATCCAAGAACCTTTAAAAGGAATTACTCTGGCAGAATACAATTTTGTTCCATTCGCATGGAATGATTGACCAAAGAATACACCTGGAGATCTGTGTAATTGCGATACAACTACGCGTTCCGCTCCGTTTATAACAAAGGTACCACTAGGTGTCATGTAAGGAATTACCCCAAGATAAACATCCTGTACTATGGTTTCAAAATCTTCGTGCTCAGGATCTGTACAATAAAGTTTTAGTCTAGCCTTTAATGGTACACTGTACGTTAATCCTCTTTCTATACACTCTTGAATTGAGTATCTAGGAGGATCGATAAAGTAGTCTAAAAATTCAAGTACAAATTGATTACGCGTATCAGTAATGGGGAAGTTCTCCAAGAAGGTGTTATAAAGACCTTCGTTACCTCTCTCTTCAGATTTTGTTTCCAGTTGAAAGAAATCCTGGAATGACTTAATCTGAATGTCCAAGAAATCCGGGTATGCCGGAGTATTCTTTGCAGAGGCGAAATTAATTCTTTCAGTCTGATTTGTGAACATCAATGGACAATATTTTGATTAAAGTGAAAATTAAAAAAACGTATACATTTATATACGCAAAAAGGGTTTAGGTCACTACCCGTAATATTCGGGAAGGACCTAAACCGTATCTTACAGCTAAGCGCTGTAGGGTGGAATTAGTTTAATTCTACCTCTGCACCAGCTTCTTCTAAAGATGCTTTAAGCGCTTCCGCTTCATCTTTAGCTACTCCTTCTTTGATAGCTTTAGGAGCTCCGTCTACCATTTCTTTAGCTTCTTTAAGTCCTAAACCAGTTAATTCTTTAACTAATTTTACTACAGCTAATTTAGAGGCTCCAGCAGCTTTAAGGATAACATCAAATTCTGTTTTCTCCTCAGCAGCTTCACCACCAGCAGCAGCTCCACCAGCAACAGCAACAGCTGCAGCAGCTGGCTCTATACCGTATTCTTCTTTTAAGATATCAGCTAATTCGTTTACTTCTTTAACTGTTAAATTAACTAATTGTTCTGCAAAATCTTTTAAATCTGCCATTTTCTATCGTTTTAATAAATTTTTAAAAATATAATTGTTTAAGTGCGTACTACTTTATGATTCCCTTTCTGATAAGGTTTTAAGGATACCAGCTAATTTACCACCACCTGATTTAAGTCCGCTAATAACATTCTTAGCAGGCGACTGTAACAATCCGATGATATCTCCAATAACTTCCTCTTTAGATTTGATACTAACAAGGGCATCTAATTGGTTATCTCCAAGGTAAACTGCTTCTTCTATAAAAGCACCTTTTAATAAAGGTTTATCAGATTTTTTACGGAAATCTTTGATAAGTTTCGCAGGACCGTTTCCAGTTTCAGAAAACATTAAAGATGTATTACCTTTAAGTACTGTTGGAAGATCTCCGAAATCTTTATCAGAAGCCTCCATTGCTTTTGCAAGCAATGTATTTTTTACAACTGCAAGTTTGATGTTTGCTTTAAAACAAGCTCTACGTAAGTTAGAGGTTGTCTCGGCATCCAATCCTGAAATATCTGCTAAATAGATATTTCCATTATCACCTAACTGCGCAGTCAAATCTTCTATTACCGTTAACTTTTCTTCTCTAGTCATGATTAAAAAATTTATACTGCCAATTAAACTGCCTTAGGATCTACAGGAATACTAGGACTCATTGTACTAGATATAAAGATACTCTTTACGTAAGTTCCTTTGGCCGCAGTTGGCTTCAGTTTTAATAATGTTTGTAATAATTCGTTTGCGTTATCAGCAATTTTGTCTGCTGAAAAAGATGCTTTACCTACTGCTGCATGAACGATCCCTGTTTTATCAACTTTAAAGTCAATTTTACCAGCTTTCACCTCACTTACAGCTTTAGCTACATCCATAGTAACTGTACCTGTCTTTGGGTTTGGCATTAAACCTCTTGGTCCTAGAACACGTCCTAAAGGCCCCAATTTACCCATTACGCTTGGCATAGTGATTATTACATCAACATCTGTCCAACCGTCTTTTATCTTTTGTAAGTACTCATCTAACCCTACGTAATCTGCTCCAGCTTCTTTAGCTTCGGCTTCCTTATCTGGAGTAACCAATGCTAAAACTTTTACATCTTTACCAGTTCCATGCGGAAGTGTAACTACCCCTCTTACCATTTGATTAGCTTTACGTGGATCTACTCCTAAACGTACTGCTAAGTCAACAGATGCATCAAACTTAACGTTAGTGATATCTTTTACTAGTTGAGAAGCCTCTTGAACAGAGTATAATTTACTCTTGTCGATTTTCCCAACTGCTTCTTTTTGCTTTTTTGTTAATTTTGCCATTTCTAGATTCTTTTAAGATTTAAAAAGGCTTATCACCTGAAACCGTTAATCCCATAGATCTTGCTGTTCCTGCAACCATGCTCATAGCAGATTCTACAGTAAACGCATTAAGATCTTGCATTTTGTCTTCTGCGATAGCTTTTACTTGATCCCAAGTAACGCTAGCAACCTTTTTACGGTTTGGCTCTCCAGAACCCTTTTTAACCTTAGCCGCTTCCATTAGCTGAACTGCCGCTGGCGGTGTCTTAATTACAAAGTCGAATGATTTGTCTTTGTAAACGGTGATAGCAACAGGTAATACTTTACCTTGTTTGTCCTGTGTACGAGCATTAAACTGCTTACAGAACTCCATGATGTTAACACCGGCAGCACCTAGAGCGGGTCCAACCGGTGGCGACGGATTCGCAGCACCTCCCCTAACTTGTAGCTTAACTACTTTACTAACTTCTTTTGCCATTGTTTTTGTTCAATTTAAAATTTGAATCGCCTTATCTAATGGAAGCAAGACGAATCTATATAATGTGTAACAATTATACTTTCTCTACCTGCATATAACTCAACTCTAATGGTGTTTTTCTTCCGAAAATCTTAACCATTACCTCAAGCTTACGCTTCTCTTCATTTACTTTTTCAACAGTTCCATTAAATCCATTAAAAGGACCATCTATAACTTTTACTGTTTCTCCTAAAACATAAGGAATAGCAACATTATCTGTTTTAACAGATAACTCATCCACTTTTCCTAACATTCTATTTACTTCAGATTTTCTCAATGGAACAGGATCTCCTCCTTTTACTTCACCAAGAAAACCTATAACTCCAGTTATAGATTTAATAACATGAACTATTTCCCCTCCTAAATTAGCTTTCACCATTACATAGCCAGGGAAGTAAACTCGTTCTTTATTTATCTTTTTACCATTACGTATCTGAATCACCTTCTCTGTAGGCACTAATACTTCATCTACATAATCTGAATACCCAAGGCGAGCTATATCTTGTTCTATGTAGCCTTTAACTTTATTTTCCTGACCACTCACAGCCCTTACTACATACCACTGTTTTGCCAACGCTTCTGCCATTGCAATACTCGTCTTTAAATATTATTAATTAATTGCACCGAAATAAAGCTTGATAAGCTTAGCTAAAGCTGTATCAACGCCCCAAACAGCTAACGAAAAAAGTATAGAGAAAACAGCAACAACAACCATTAGGTTCTGTCCCTCAGCCCATGATGGCCAAGTAACATTCGCTCTTAACTCTTCGAATGATTCCTTTATATAATTTACCATTTTTACTCTATATATTTTTTTTGCACGGGTGGAGAGATTCGAACTCCCATCAACGGTTTTGGAGACCGGTATTCTACCCTTGAACTACACCCGTTTATTCAAGTTCAAAGGCGTCTAGCTTATAAAAACTAGACACCCTTAAAACTTGTATATTATAATGAAATTAGTCTAAAATTTCAGTAACCTGTCCAGCTCCTACTGTTCTACCTCCTTCACGGATAGCGAAACGTAGACCTTTGCTTAATGCAATTGGCTGAAGTAATTCAACTGTAATAGTTAAGTTATCACCAGGCATAACCATCTCAACTCCATCAGGTAAAGAAATAGTACCTGTTACGTCAGTTGTACGTACGTAGAACTGTGGACGGTAGTTGTTATGGAATGGAGTGTGACGTCCACCTTCTTCTTTTTTAAGAACGTAAACCTCTGCTTTAAATTTAGCGTGAGGAGTTACAGAACCTGGCTTACAGATAACCATACCTCTTTTGATATCAGTTTTCTCAATACCTCTTAAAAGAATACCTACGTTATCTCCAGCTTCACCTCTATCTAATATTTTACGGAACATCTCAACCCCTGTAATAGTAGAAGTTAATTTTTCAGCTCCCATACCGATAATATCAACACCTTCTCCAGTTTTAGCAACTCCAGATTCGATACGTCCAGTAGCAACTGTACCACGACCTGTAATTGTAAATACATCCTCGATTGGCATTAAGAAATCTTTATCGATATCTCTAACTGGTAATTCAATCCACTCATCAACAGCTTCCATCAACTTCATTACAGAGTCAACCCATTTTTGCTCACCATTTAAAGCACCAAGAGCAGAACCTGGAATTACAGGACCATTGTCTCCATCATACTCGTAGAAAGAAAGTAATTCTCTTACCTCCATATCAACAAGCTCTAAAAGCTCCTCATCATCAACCATATCAACTTTATTCAAGAAAACAACGATTCTAGGAACTCCTACCTGACGTCCTAAAAGGATGTGCTCACGAGTTTGTGGCATTGGACCATCTGTAGCAGCAACTACCAAAATAGCACCGTCCATTTGAGCAGCACCTGTCACCATGTTCTTTACGTAATCCGCGTGACCAGGACAGTCAACGTGAGCGTAGTGACGATTAGCAGTTTGGTACTCTACGTGAGAAGTATTAATTGTAATACCTCTTTCTTTTTCTTCAGGAGCGTTATCGATAGAATCGAATGAACGTGCATCAGAAAGACCAGCATCTGCCAATACTTTAGTGATAGCAGCAGTTAAAGTAGTTTTACCGTGATCTACGTGTCCAATAGTACCTATATTTAAGTGTGGTTTGGAACGATCAAAAGTTTCCTTTGCCATGATTTAATAATTTTAATCTTAGTTATATATTAGTGTTCAAATTTAAACGCAACAAGAGCCAATGACGAGAATTGAACTCGTGACCTCTTCCTTACCAAGGAAGCGCTCTACCCCTGAGCTACACCGGCTTGAAAATTCAAGCTTCAAGTTTAAAAATTGCTTTTTAAAAAATCACCTCAATCAACAACCATAAACTCAAAGTACTAGAATAAGAGAGGAGAACACACCTTATTTTCTTAAGATTAGTCTCATCTCTATTTTTAAACTTAAGCCTAAACTCAAGCCATTCTGTTTTGAGCGGGAGACGAGGTTCGAACTCGCGACATTCAGCTTGGAAGGCTGACGCTCTACCAACTGAGCTACTCCCGCATTCACAATTCTAAAATAAATAAGAATCGATTTGCATTTTTTGTGGGGAGAGCAGGATTCGAACCTGCGAAGACATAGTCAGCAGATTTACAGTCTGCCCTCGTTGGCCGCTTGAGTATCTCCCCAATAAAGCATTTTGAAATTAAAAAGAAGTTAATCACAACCACTTTTTATTTAAAATTCCGAGCGCAAAAGTAATTAATTCTTTTCAATTAATCACTATTTTTTTATCTTTTTTTTGAAGATAAATTTTACGCTTCTAAAAATCATCAAGTTATCAAAAAACTAAAACTTTTTGAGCCGATGGAGGGACTCGAACCCACGACCTGCTGATTACAAATCAGCTGCTCTAGCCAGCTGAGCTACATCGGCTTTTCAGTAAAAAAGTCCGCTATTTCTAACGGACTGCAAATGTATATAAATTATTCTTTTTACAAAACAAATTACGAAAAATTTTTACTTATATATAAGCACGTAATTTTTGCTTTCTTTTTTTTAACGACCTTTCTAAGGAACTAGCAGCACTATCTACTGCTTCTTCAAAAGTTTTACACTGTTTCTTTACTATGTATTCATCCCCAGGAACATGCACTTTAATCTCGGCTATTTTATTCTCCTTAACACTTGTGTTTTGAACCTTTAAATACACGTCTGAATGGACGACTTTGTCATAATAGTGGTCTAATTTATCCAATCTCTTTTGAATAAAATTTAACAATTTTTGATCCACATTAAAGTTTACAGATTGTGTGTTTACTTCCATTTCCTTTAAAATTTAAGGTTAAACAATACTCCCAATTAAATGGGCTCTACAGCTTCGATGATTTTCATCGAACATCAAACTAACTCATAATATATAATTATGTTTCTCACTAAGTGAGATTAGAATACTCCAAAGCTTGCTTCGAAATGTTTTCTTTTGGTTTTTCCTCCCTACATCTCTTGAGCTTGCTCTGAGGTAATTTATTTTTTTCTATTTCGCGGATGCGCCTCTCCGTATTGTTTTTTCAATTCTGCTATACTATTATGTGTATAAACTTGTGTTGAAGCTAAACTAGAATGTCCTAATAATTCTTTTACTGAATTTAAATCTGCTCCATCATTCAATAAATGTGTTGCAAATGTATGCCTAAGAATATGCGGACTCTTCTTTAGTTTTGTTGACGCCTTACTAAAGTACTTATTTATTGTTCTATAAACAAGACTTTCATATATTTTATCACCACTTTTAAGAAGAAATAAAGAGTCTTTTGTATCCTCATTAACATAATCGTTTCTTACCGCTATATATTTTTTTATTGAAGATTCTATTGACACCATAAGCGGGATAAATCTTTCTTTATTACGCTTCCCTAAAACCTTAATGGTTTTATTGGCAAAATCTATATCCTGAAGTTTCAAATTAACCAATTCAATACGCCGCATTCCTGTGGCATAAAAAAGCGCTATCATTAATTTATCTCGAATCCCTTCAAAATCTTCTCCAAACTCCATTTCATCTAAAACCTGTGTCATCTCATTTTTAGAAAAAGGAACTTCAATTTTTTTTGCAGTTTTTAAAGCTTTGTGTTTTGCTAACGGATTAACCGTAATCTGATTTGTTTTCAACAGAAATTTATAATACGCCTTAAGCGATGCTACTTTTCTATTTATACTCCTATTATTTAAACCACTATCTACTAATAGAACAATCCAAGAACGGATTTGGGAGTAATTTACATTTTCAAGCGTATGCCCCTCAAAAGTAGAAATGCAATAATCTAAAAAAGACTGAAGATCATTTTTATATGCCAACACTGTATGCTTTGAATAATTTTTTTCAAGCTGAAGATAATCGAGAAATTTAGCAAATGGCATTACTTATGAGTTTATATCAAAGATACAAATTTTGAATCACGCATTCACCAAAGCTAGCACTACTCATAAAAAAGATACATTGCCAAACAATAGAAACCATACTATTGCCCCTATCCCTCCTCCTAGTATACCTGACGCTATAAATAGTATTCTATTACTTTTCTTTATAAAAATCAAAAAAGACATACATGATATTACACCGCCTAACACACCCAAAACAATAGGAAAGACTCCCAATGAAACTCCTGATGATATAGACAATTTTAATTCATCTCCTCCATAAATAAAATTAGTAATCCCTAATCCATATAGCATTATAGACAAGCAAAGATTAAAAGGCATTCTTAGCCAGAAAAGGCTTAAATAAAAAAAAATAATAGTATATGGTTTCGACTTAAAAAATAAAACAACTAAAAAACCTAAGGTTCCAATCATAGCTGTTGTAAAAACTCCAGAAGAAACTATTAAAAAACGCTCTTTATTTAATTTACGCATCAATTCAATTCGGCGTTCTTTTAACGGGAAGTCTGCTCCTTCAATTATCTCATCCTTATACTGCTCATAAATATTTTCAAATTCCTTATGAAATTCTGTTGTATCATAAGAAACATAACTAAAATGAAATTTAGGATTATACCCTAAAAATTTAGCCATTACATAATGCCCATATTCATGCGTCATCACTCCTATAATAAATGAAGCAACAAACATAAAAGCATTTTTAAAGAAAAAATACTTTCTTTCACCCTCTTTTAAATTGATATTAAACATAATAGTTGAATAAAAATAACTCTTTTAAGAACAATCTATTCAAATTCCAAACAAGCTTTTCGAATCAATCTTAATATAATCTATTTTTTCAATCAACTACCTCGAGGCAAGCTTATGAAATATTCAAAGGAAATAAATTAAACCCATTTCGATGCAGGGTACTTCGGCAAACTCAGTACAGGCTCTGAGGAATTAAACCCTCAATGAGGGATAAAAGTTAACGGAATTTATTAGACCCCACTACATCAAGGCTCAATGGAGGTTTTCAAAATAGGTTCCTCACTATTAATTAAAAAAGGATTTCAGTAATGTTATTTCTATTAAATGCTTCTTTTTTGATAGATAAGAATTAGTCTTAGTTCTTTTTTCTTACAGCGAAGCGGTCTTGTATTTTTACTCCGACATTAATGAAAGTCCTTATACAAAACGTATAATCTATATGTTTTATATAAACAAAAAAATCCCGCTTCTAACGAAACGGGATGTATTTATTTTAAGTAGAAAAAAACCTTATACTTCTTCCTGATCTCTTAAATTTTGAACGTAAGCTGCTTTTTGAATTTGCGCTCTCTTCTCTACTGAAGGTTTTGTAAATTGCTTACGGCTACGTAGCTGACGCATCGTACCAGTTTTATCAAATTTACGCTTGTAACGCTTAAGCGCTCTGTCTATATTTTCTCCTTCTTTTATTGGTATAATTAACATAAGTTGACCACCTCCTTTCTTTTATGGCGGCAAAGATAAAAATTAATTTAAAATGAAAAATAAAAAAATAAAAAAATATCGCTCCTTAAAACCTGTTAATCAGAAATTAAACTACCTCGATATAGACTCACTATTACTTAAAAATAGAAAACCTCATTGTTACGCAAACGTCGGAATAGTTAAATCTCAATTATCGAGTAACAAAAATCAATAGCACCCTAAACAATTATTCTTGTTCATTTTTTTATACTGACATTGGTTTCACATTGATTTGTCCACCAATAGCTTTTAGCACTTTTATTATTGTTTCAAATTGTGATTTTGCTCCATCAGATAATGCTTTATACAGACTTGGTCTGCTCATTCCAGTTTTTTCCGCAATTTTAGTCATTCCAATTGCCTTTGCAATATGTCCGATGGCTACTATCAAATCAGAACTTTCTCCATCTTCAAGTACAGTGTTTAGGTATTCAGCAATCATTTCTTCGCTGTCAATATAGTCCGCAATATCAAATTTTATAATACTCCCCAAATTTAGGACAGGAAATTAAGTTGTAATTTTAACCCTGTCAATATGAAAACATCAAGAAGAAAATTCAGCGCATCCTTTAAGGCCAAAGTAGCCATTGAAGCGATA
>Ga0114902_1000177_pt1 | contig 42130 bp, 26 predicted proteins | sample MalvireepMed_s12_FD_87291 | JGI IMG/M metagenome (GOLD analysis project Ga0114902, IMG submission 87291) | Marine viral communities from the Global Malaspina Expedition - Malaspina viral metaG DeepMed_s12 | ecosystem: Environmental > Aquatic > Marine > Oceanic | place: Mediterranean Sea... | reverse complement strand
TTTCCAGAACCAATGGGTACAATTCCTAAGATGCATTGAGAATTCACTAAGACAGAAGCTACCTCATTAACGGTTCCATCACCACCACATGCTACAATAATAGCGGCACCTTGGTTAACAGATTCTTGGGTTAGCACTACAGCCTCCCCTTTATACTTTGTACTCTTAACTCTCACCTCATAATGGTCTTTTGAAAAATAGCTGCTCAAAAGCGTTTCATCAATATGTTTATTCCCTTTTCCTGCAATTGGATTTACAATGAAATGAATTTTTTTCATTTGTTTAAACTTTTTAAAGTGAGCTTACCGCTGGTATATAAATCATCGGCAGTTTGATAAAAAGATATGGTCTGATTTAAATAGTCATTGGATAATGTTTGTTTCGTCAGTTCATTGGTTTTATCATCCCATGTATAAAAATTAGCAGTTTTTTGGTCTCCAAGGATCATTACATCATTTCCTTTTAAAAGTCCAAGTTTTCTATAATTTCCAATAAAAGCCCTTTCCTTATCTGAAGCTTTATTTGTGATATCCTGCCCAAAGAAGTTTGAACTATACTCCCAATTAAAATAACCGAATAGTGTTGGGAAAAGATCGATTTGAGAACAGAGTTTCTCAACCTTTTCTGAGTGTTTATTAGGCAGGTTGTAGATAATAGCAGGAATATGATAATTCTTAACATCTAATTCCCACCTTCCAGCACTACTGGCACAATGATCACTCATAATTACAAATACAGTATTTTTAAACCACGGCTTTGTTTTAGCTTTTTCAATAAACTTTCCAATCGCATAATCTGTATATTTAACGGCTCCATCGCGACCACTCCCCGATGGAATGTCTATTTTTCCATTAGGATAGGTATATGGTTTATGATTAGAAGTAGTCATTATAAAGTCGAAAAAAGGTGTTCCAGTAACAGCCTGCAAATCTGCTTGTTGTAAAACTTTATTAAAAAGATCCTCATCGCATACACCCCAAGCATTTTCAAAATTCACTTCATCATCATTAATATTCGTCCTAGTGGTTTCTATCTCATCCCCAAGCAAAAAATTTCTTCCCCTATCTATAATATTAAAACCATTACCACTAAAATAGGTATTCATATTATCGAAATAGCCATCTCCTCCATAATAGAAGTTGCGGGTATACCCTTTATTTTTAAAAACTTCACCAATAGTAAACATTCCCGTATTCCGTTCTCTTTTCACAATACTTCGTCCAGGTGTTGGTGGAATCGATAAGGTTATGGCTTCCATTCCACGAACCGTTCTGGTTCCTGTAGCATATAGGTTTGAAAACAAAACCCCATCCTTAGAAAGCTTATCCAAGTTCGGAGTAAGCCCCTTTTCATTGCCAAATACTCCTAAGAATTTTGCACTTAAACTCTCCACACAAATAAATATAACATTGGGGGTTATTTCACTTTGAAGTGAATCATGCCGTGAAATATTTCTATATATTGGATTTTTTTTCGGATTAATCAATTTTCCAGAAGCTTCGTATTGTTTGCTAACCAAAGCATGAGATTCTTTTTCTGTAAGGGTTTTGTAAAATTCCGTGTAAGAAAGTGCATTATTTCTAAAGGCGGCAAAAAAGGAATAAATCCCCGCCTTAGAAAGTTCATTATTGTACCGGTTTCTAGACCAATCAGCACCTTCATTGGAAACAAACATGCTAAAACAAATGGCTATTACAATCCAAGGTAAAGAAAATAATACTTTCTTTTTAAATGTTATTTGCGTCAGAAATATATGTTTAAAAACCTTGCATTTATATATTAAATATAAGGTACCAATAGCCAATAACAAGATGCTAGAAATTAAAATCGGTAAGGGATAGGACTCATTTATATTTTGAACTACCTCATAGGTATAAATTAGATAATCTACAGCTATAAAATTAAATCTTCTATGGAATTCATCCCAGAATGTAATTTCTGCAAAAAATGAAAAATAGAGCATCAATATTCCTATGGTAAAACCTGTATAGGTAGCTATTCGATCAAATAAACTCCCAATCCATTTATTAGGAATAATCATTAAATATAGCAAATATGGAAGGGTAAAAAATGAAATTGTTCCCAAGTCATAAAACAAACCTGTTATAAAAATTCGTATTATATCAATAAAATGTACATCCACCTCACCTAAATTCCACAATAAAAAAATTGATCTTACAACAAATGAAAGGCTTATAAAAAAAAGAACAAAAACCTTCAATAATTCAAAACGTTTAGGGGGACAATACCACATAAAATTACTGCATCTAAATTTAAGCGGTAAAATTAGTACCAGAATCTAAAGGAAAATTAAAGTTTGCATTTCATTCCGATTATTGCAAAAAAATGGGATTTGAAAATAAATTCAAATCCCATCAATAGGAAACAATCAAAACCTAATCTTCATCTTCTCCTGTTAACACTTCTTTTTTCTTTAATTCTCCTTTTTCATCAAAAGCTACTTCCAATTTGGATTTTCCTTTTTTAATTTCACATTCGTATAGAATACCATTAGTTGTTTCCGAAATTTCTTGCGCTTTAATTTTATAATTTTGGAACTTTTGAAATAAGGAAATTCGAACCCTGTCTGGTAATTGCTTCAACTTAATGTCATGTTCTGTTTCTTTCCACGTACCATCATCCATGAAATTGGCTGAATACCGATGTCCACCATATTTAAATGCTGCTTCCCATTCATGATCAGATTCCTGATCCCAATGTACGGCCTTAGCTTCAGGGAATTTTTTATTAAATGCTTCTTCTACTTTTTCTGGCACCTCTTTTTTAATGGCAAAGGCACTTAACCCTGTTACTGAGACCACCATAAATAATAACTTTAATACTTTCATTATAAGTTTTATTTTTAGTTAATAATATTAAAATTAGGAACTAATTCTAAAGGAATGCTTAAGTGGTTAGAACTTATATTTAAAAGATATTCTCGCAATCTGTGTCTCATAATAATTCTGATATAAGGCAGTAAAATCGCTTTCGTTTATTTCTTGTCGAATGCCATAAGTATTAAAAATATCACTCATTGAAAAAGCAACCTCTCCTTTTTTATTCCATACGACTTTCTTCACTCCAATATCTACCGAAGAACGAGAAAGCTCCTTTCCTTGCGGTATATTTTTTGGTGAATAATAAAGCCCTACCACTTGAAATTGTAACTCCCAAGGCAGCTGAAATTCATTGGTTAGTTTTAAAATAGTAGCATTTGCCTTAGATTCTTCTATATAAAAGGATCTTTCATAGGGAAACAATACCGTTCCAGTATAGGTTGCTACCTTATTTCTAAAAAAATTTGCACTCATACCCAATTCCCAATAAGAGGAAATATCCTGATTAAAAAGTATTTCTATTCCGCTTGACAATGTCTTTCCTGTATTTTGATATATTCTATTGATAATGTCATACGTTGGATTCGAATCATCAATACTATAGATTCTTCGATATTCATCAGTTATCTTTTTGTGGTATAAAGCGGAAAATAAAGAACCTGTGGTCCATGACAATTTATGTGCCAATTCTATAGATTCTGTGTATTGAGGGCGTAAATAGGGATTCCCTACTTTTAAGAGTTCAGGGTCATCATACTTTGGAAAAATCCTGAGTTCTGCTTCTCCAGGACGATCAATTCGACGATTATAAAAAAGGGATATATTGTTATTTTGGTTCAGCTTTTGAGTATATCGTACACTTGGAAAAAATTTAAAATAGTCGTAATCGTCGTTGGAATTGTAGTAGATATTTGTAGGGTCGAGAGTATAAAAAACCTCGGTATACTCAGCTCTTAAACCTGCTTCTATTTCAAAATGTGCTCTTTCATATACAAAGTTTGCATACCCTGCAAAGAGATTCTCTCCCCAATCGGAATAATCCCCGAGCCCTTCATAAATAATTGAATTATTTCCTCTTTCAACAATATAATCCACAGGAAGACGGCGAACTCTAACTTTGGTGCCCACCTCCAACTTCCCAGCTGCTAGTGCCTGTGCGTAATTAGCTGACACTCCCAGGGTATGTTCTACCGCTTTTATATGCGTAACATCCCTCCCCAACCGAATGGAAGAACTATCATTCAAAAAATAACTTTCATCCTCCAAACCTCTCGTATATTGCATATTTGCATTAAAGGTTTGCCCAGGTTGCGCAAATGAATGTTCATAATCTGCTACCACATTAATGTTACTTGTTATCTCCTCTTCTCTCCAGTTATAATAACGCTCTCTTTGACTGGTAGCTAGGTTAATAAAGGCAACTTGGGAGGTATCTATATGTTTTTCTCTATCGTACATCCCTGAAAAAGTAAACCTGTTATTTTCATTAAAATTCCAATCAACGCCTCCTTTTAAGATAGTCCTGAACTGTTTTCTGTTCTCAGGAACTTGGGATGTAATCTTCCTTCCATCATTATAGAATCTGGTGGTATACTCATTATTAGGGAGCGCTTCTTGAATGATAAATTCTGACTGAAGAAAGTAATTAAACTTTTTAGTTCTATAATTAAAATCTATGCTTGGAATTAATTTCGGATTCATATAATAAGAACCCAGATTGGTTGGGAGATCCTCCTTTCGCTTACTAAAAGCCCCTATCCCAGATGAAAGACCAACAGTTCCATTTAATCCTCTTTCTTGTTCATCTTTATAGATGATATTAATAATTCCCGCCAAGCCATTGGCATCATACTTAGCCGAAGGATTATTAATAATCTCTATCCTATCGATATTTGAAACTGGAATATTCCCCAATCCTTTCTGGTTTCCAAACCCAGTTAAACTGGACTGTTTTCCATCTATAAGCACAGTAACCTTATCACTCCCTCTCAACAACACTTTTCCATCTTGATCAAAAGTAACCCCGGGCATTGATTTCATAGCTTCCAATACCGAGCCACCAGAATTAGCAATATTATCGGTAAGTGAAAAACTTTTTTTACTTAATGCAGCATTGGTCACTTCTCTTTTTACTGAAACCTCCACCGCTTCCAAAGTTTCGGATGTGGGATTCAACGGAATTACTCCTAGATTAAAAGTGGTATTTATTCCGCTTGCATAAATCATCCGTTGCGATTGCTCATAGCCTACAAAAGAGATGTTTATACTATAATTTCCCAATGCCAATCCTTCTATCTGAAAATTACCCGCTTCATCTGTAATTGTTCCTACTACAAACGTCTCAGAAGTTTCTTTATTTACTGTTACAGAAGTAAAAGGTAATACTTCATTGGTTTGATTATCTTTTACTTTTCCAGAAATTGTTATTTTTTCCTGCGCTTCGCAAACACCAAATATTGCCAAAAAGGAAGACAACAATCGTATCTTTATTTTATCCATTATGTCTGAATTTTGGATAAACTTAAAAAGCAAATCTAAAGATGGTTTAAAGTGGGAAATTAAATTATTACTTAGTGGTTAACACTTAGCTATTTATGAAAATTGAACTAAAAATATATGGAATCCTTTTTCGAATGTATAGGTAAGCTTAAAATTATACATATCGCAAATCTTCTTTGCAATGGCAAGCCCTAAACCAGTGGATTTCACACTCTCATTTTCTTTATAAAAACGATTGAATATCCGATCTGCATGTAAAATTGGTTTCTCCCCCTTATTACATACAGATAAATGCTCTTTAGTAATTTCAATAACTATATCCCCACTACCTATGTGATGCTTAATAGCATTGGAAATTAAATTATTACATAGAATTTCTGCCAAATGGTAATCCATAGTCACCAAAAGCTCATTTTCATTTACGAACTGAATATCTTGTTGGAATATCTCTTTAAAATTAGCAATATTCCCCTCTACGATAGAAGTCAATGAAACTTGTTTTGGGTTTATAAATTGATTGTTCTCTATTTTTGTAAGCAGTGTCAATCCCTTATTCATTTGAGTTACTCGCTTAATATCTTTTTGAATGGATGTCAACTGATCATATTGTTGGTTGCTTAATGGTGCATCATTTATAACACTCTCTATTTTAACCTGCATGATGGCCAAGGGAGTTTGTAATTCATGGGAAACATCCTCTGTAAATTGCTTTAGATTGTTATAATCTCCCCTTACTTTATCAGTAAGTATTTTTACTTGGGTATTCAGTTCACTAAACTCTCTAATATTAGAGATTGACAGTGCTACTGGTTCTTTAGTGGATAGAGAAAATTCTTTTATTTGTTCCAACGTATTAAAAAATGGTTTCCACAAATAGGAATTTCCTACTTTGTTAAAGTAATACAACACTACAAATACCGTTATAATAATTAATAAATAAGAAATAATTATGGCCATCAATATATTTTCAGATTCCACTACAAGATCACGCACTGTGATTTTATAATTAATATTATTGATTTTTTTAAAACTTGAAAGTTCCCTAAAAAGTTCTATCTCATCTTGTGAAGGGTCATAAATTAAGGTATCTTTCAAAATATCAGGAAGAGATTTATTGGAAGTAGCTACTTCTACTACTGGCGGCAATGAATATGGATTTTTACCCGCTTCCAGTGAACTTTCAATCCTAGCAGCTGTAGAATACAACTGCTCCTCAATTTCCACTTCCAAAATATTTCGTAAATAAAAATAAAGCGCAATTGAACTTAAAGACATTAACAGTAAGCTTACCATTATAAAAATATTGGAAGTCTTTTGTATGAGACCTACCTTTTTCCTATTCTTATTCATTTAATCATCGATGAATTTGTACCCACTTCCATAGGCTGTTTTAATATATTTTGCTCCTTCTTTCGTGAGTTTTTTTCGTAAATTATTGACATGCACATAAATAAAATCAAAATTGTCAATTAAATCACTGTTGTCTCCCCAGAGGTGTTCTGCTATAATTTCCTTGGATAGTACCCTATTTTTATTGGTTACAAAAAAAAGTAACAAATCATATTCTTTTTTAGTGAGTACAATCACTTTTTCTCCCACTGTAACCACATGTCCATCAGTATCTATTTTAATCTCGTTAAAAACAACAATTGTACCTCCTCCAAACTTTTGCCTTCTTAAGATGGCCTTTACTCGGGAATTAAGCTCCGCTAAATGAAATGGTTTTGTTAAATAATCATCTGCTCCGAGATCCAAACCTTTTAATTTATCATCCAAAGAATTATTTGCAGATATAATAATAACAGCGGTATTAGCATCCTGTTCCTTCTTCAACTGCTTCAAGATATCAATCCCACTCCCAGTCAACAAATTGAGATCCAGTATAACAATATCATAATCATATAGTGACACCTTATAAGACGCTTCATTAAAATCTGAAGCCACTTCGCACACATTCCCTTCCTTTTCAAGATAAATGGCAATAGACTGCTGTAAAGAAAATTCATCCTCTGCAATTAATATTTTCATAGTATTAAAGTTAGTTCTTTCAATTTAAAAATCAATATTCCTTTTATCACTTTCGCTTGTTTTCAATGTATTCAAGCATTGTAGGCAATACCACTAATAAAAGTGGCAAAGCAAATAGTAGCCCTCCAATAACCGCAATAGCTAATGGTTGATGTAATTGTGCACCCGTTCCGATACCAAGTGCCAAAGGAATCAAAGCCATCATTGCGGCGGTAGTTGTCATTAGCTTTGGTCGCAACCTTTCAGCTATGGCATATTCGATCCTTTTTAAAACAGACCACTTTGTATCTGTCTCTAAAAACTGTAAATAGGTAAAGATGCTGTTCTCCCCTAAAATCCCAACAATCATGATAATCCCTGTATAACTTCCAACATTCAATGGGGTTCCTGTAATAAAAAGACTTAACAAACAACCTGCAACCCCGAGCACTCCTATAATGAGTATCATAATAGCAATAATAAGCTTTCGAAACAAACAGAGAATAATCATAAAGACTAATAAAAAAGCACTAATTAGAATTAATAACAATTCCTGAAATGCCTGTTGTTGTTCTTTATAAGCTCCCCCATAAGCTATGTGATATCCACTTGGAATACTGATTTTTTCGGTTATTAGATTCTTGATTTCCACTACGGCAGATCCTAGATCACGCTGATCCAATCGTGCAGTAATTACCCCCATGGATTTTTGGTTTTCCCTATTAATTTCAGCCACTCCTTTTCCTAAAGTTATGGAAGCTACTTTATCAATAGCAATTGATGATCCATTTGGTAATATTATTTTAGTATTCCTGATATTATCAATGTCTAAATTTTTAATATTGGAATATATCAAACGAATAGGCACTATTTGTTCGTTTTCATATATAGTACTCACTACCATCCCTTCTATTTGGGTTTGTAATTGTAATTGTAAATCATTTGCTGTAAGTCCCAATTGAGAAAGTGTATAGGTATTTGGTATTATTGAGAGCGTAGGTCCGGCAACAATTACTCCATCATTTACATCAACAGTTCCATCCACCTGTTTTATCTCAGCAGCAATTTGTTTTGAAAGTATTTGAAGTGTTTTCACATCCGATCCAAATACTTTTATTTCTATTGGTTGTACAGAACTCATTAAATCTCCCAACATATCACCAATAACCTGGCCAAAATCTACCGTAAGTTGCGGAATTGACATCTCTAATTTTTGTCTTATTTCATCGGCTACGGCTGTTGTAGTTTTATTTTTAGAATCTTTTAATTTTATGAGGTAATCCCCACGGTTTGGTTCCGTAATAAAAAAGCCCATTTGAGTTCCCATACGAGCAGAGTACGCCTCCACCTCTTCTTGATTGTTCAATATATGATTAACCTCTGAAAGCATTCGGTTGGTTTCCTCCAAGGTTGTACCAGGTGGACTATTAAAATCCAACACAATACTCCCCTCGTCCATTTCGGGTAAAAAACCCGTGGTTAATCTAGAAGGAACAGCCAGTAGAATTAAAACACATAAAAAAGCAAATAAAACTCCAATAATTGGACGCCTTAAAATAAAGTGTATCCATTTGGTACTTTGTCTCTTTATATTCTTTTTATGAGATCCCTTGGATAAAAAAATCGCTAAAACGGGTAACACCAACCACGAAACGACAAAGGAAGCAATGAGCGCAATAACCATTGTAAAGGCCATTACTTTGAAATATGCCCCAGCAACTCCTGTCATAAGAATAAATGGAATGAATATGACTAAGGTGCTAAGGGATGACCCTATCATTGCTGGAAATAAATAGTGAATACTTTTATGGACAATCCCTCCTATAGATTCTTCAAGATATTCCTCCCGAATTTTATGTATCTGTTCTATCACGATTACCACATCATCAATCATAAGTCCAATGGCAGCAGCAATGGCACCAAGGGTCATAATATTAAACGAGTAACCCATAATATCTAAACCAATCAAGGTAAGCGATAAAGAAATAGGAATGGAAAACAGCACCAATAAACTTGCTGAAATTGATTTTAAAAAATAAACAACAACAAACAATGCTAATAAAAGTCCAATCCATAGGACATCTTTTATACTACGAATGCTTTCACCTACAAAATCGGCTTGCTTATAGTAAGGTTTTAGATAAATTCCTTTGGGCAAAATGCTTGCCAATTCATCAATTTTTTTCTCTGTTTCAGTGGTAACCTCCATTAAATTGGCTGTTGATTGTTTCACTATGGCAATAAGAGGTGTATTTTTCCCATTGGCCAAAATTCTAACATATTCTTTTACCTCTTTAATATCAATAGAAGCAATATCCTTTAAGCGAATAAATCCACTGGAAGTATTAATAATTGGGATATTTTCCAAATCGGTTCTTTGAGTTATGGCATTATCAGTAAGTGTTAGATACAAACGATTATGATCTGCAATATACCCATTGGATTGAAGAATATTGGCATTGACAATAGCATTCTTAACTGTAGAAATACCAATTCCAAACTTATTGAACTTTACAGGATCCAATACCACCTGATACTCTTTTTCCTTCCCCCCAACCACCACCACATCTGCAACTCCTGGACTTGCAGCCAAATAGGGCTTTATTTGATATTTAGCTATTTTCTTTAAATCTACCAAAGAGTAATTATCTCCTTCCAAAGAATAGCCTATAACTGGCAATATGGAAGGGTTCATTTTCTCTACTAAAAAATTGGTGTTTGGGAGAATACTTCCCTGTGATTGATTAATATAGGATTCTATTTGAGATTTAGCTATATTAATATCCATATCCCAATCTAGAAATACGGAAATCTCACAACTTCCACGAGAGGTAGTACTTTTAATATATTGTAATCCTTCTGTTCGTCTCAATGCATTTTCTAGAGGAATGGTAACCGCTGTCATCATTTTATCCACTGGTTGTTGTCCTGCATCAGCAATTACTTTGATCTTTGGAAAAGTGATATCCGGAAACAATCCTGTTTTTAATTTTTGGTAAGAAAAAAGCCCACCAGCTAAGATGAGTATTGCCAAAATCAAAAAAGGATATTTGTATTTTACGAAGTTAACATTCATGGCGCTGGATTTTCAATACGGACTACAGTAGTATCTTGTAATTGATATGCTCCCTTAATAATAATAGTATCTTTATAATCTAACATAGTTGATTTTATTTGAACCAAAGAATCATTTTCCAATAATGGAATTACATTAATTTTTACAGCTAAAGAATCATTTAAAACTTTCATAACCCAAAACTTAGTTTGCAGTTCATTAGTCTGTATGGCAGATTTGGGAAGTACCATCGCATTCATAGCTATTTTTCCCAACATTCGAATCTGTACTTTTAAGCTTTCTGGTAAAACAATCTTTGGCATTTCAATTAAAAATTGTTGATTTTGGGTCAAAGGTTCAATTATGGGCAATTGTTGACTAATTTTAGCATTGATGGTGGTGTCTTTTAAAATAACCTCACAAGGCATTCCCTTGTTTATTTCTTTACTTTGATCGAAAGGAATACTTACTTGTATAGTCAACGAATTTGGTTGTGTAACAGTGGCTATAATAGCCCCTTCTGAAACATAACTATTCTCATTATAATTTATAATGGAAACTACCCCAGTCGCCTTACTTTTTATATCCATAGGAATGGTAAGTTTTGCCAGAGAACTATCTATTTTTACAGCAGCTCCAAGAGCTTGTTGTTCTTTTGTTCTTATGTAGCATAAAACTTGCCCTTTATTAATAGAATTACCAACCTCAAAATTGATTGTAGAAATATATCCAGTTACGTTGGCTCGGATAGCTTCCTTTCGCTGATATTTGGTAACTCCATTAAATAAACGATATTGATCAATAGTACCTTTTTTAACTGTTGTTGTTTGAACCCTAACAAAGGTCTTAGCTTTATTTTGAGGTACAGGAGGTGTATTGCATCCAATCGCTATTATCAAAAAAATGAATACCAAATAGAATTTTGAGATATCTATCTTCATAATTACCAATTTGTATAGTTAAACTGACTTTTTAAAAGCCATAAATTTGTTTGTGCTTGTAATTTGGTATACATGTTCGATTTATAATTCTGAATCACATTTAAATAATCAACAATAGAAACCTGTCCCTGCACGAACTTTTCTTTATAGATTTCTTGGATATGGGCATACTGATCCAATTGTTTATTAAGCAGAATCATTTGATTCTGTAAGGCGTCTACCTGATTATGCAATGCCTTTAGATCATTATTCAGCTTAACGGCATCATTTTTCTTATACCTTTCTAAATTTTCCTTTTTCAATTTATATTGATCCAGCATATACTTTCGCCTGTTCCCATCATAGATAGGAATGTCAAGATGTAAACCCACACTGGCTCCAATTTTATGATTAATATGTGAAAGTTCCACCGCATTAACACCTGTATTTCCATAAAATGACAAATTTGGTTTATACCGATTCAATAAAACCTGCTCATCAGACTTGAGTTGTAAACTGTCATTTCGATATTTTTTCAGGTAAAAGAAAGTTTTTGGATTCTCTTTGTAATCCAATATTGGAGGGAGCAAACTTTCTGTTTTTTCAGCTGTAATTCCACATAGGGAATACAGTTGAATTATAGTAGTATTGAAAGCTGTACTATATTGCTGAAGTTCAATATTTTTTGTATCTAAATCAAGTTTTAACAATAAATAGTCACTACTGGAAAGAATTCCGTTTTTAACCAATACCGCAACCACATCAAGTCTTTGTCTAAGTACCGCTAAAATCTCATCGGCAAATTCGATTTTTAATTGTTGTTGATAAGCCAGTATATAGGTGTCAGTAATGTTTTTAATTAAAGTATGCACTATGGCCTCCGATGAAAGTAATACTCCTTCATTGGTTAGTTTACTTTGTAATAAGAGTCCATCCAACAATTTTTTATTAAATAAGGATTTGGTAATATTAACTTGTGCAGAATAAAGTCCTCCATTTGTAATGCCCACATCATAACCATAGGCATTATTAGAAGGATTTGTAGTAATGTCAATAAACTTTCCATCATTATTAAAATAAGGAGCTACTAATACATCTGTTGTAGCGTTGACCTGAAATGCATTGTTTTGAGCCTTGATAACCTCATATTGTAACTCCCCTATCCGTTTGAGGTTTTCAATTTCCTTTACACTTGGCAAATGTTCCTTTGCTTGATTAATAAAATATTCCAGGTTCTTTTGTTCTTGTCCTATTATAGAACTAGTACACAAAAACAAAAAGCTATAAAAAAGAATAGTTCGCACAAATTTACTTTATAGGATAAACAAATATATCTCTCAATTCTAAAGTTATTTTAAAGAGCGTACTATTCAAGAAGCTCAAGAAATAACGAAATAGTATAACGGGTTTATTAGTTAAAATCGAATCACAGCTCCCACACCCATCTCCCTACCATTGTAAAATGGAGCAAATGCTTTATCAAATCTTTTTTCTTTAGTATGATTGAGAAATATTTTTTTATTAATAAAGGGATGAATCCAATAAGCGATTTTAGTACTAAGAATCCCTATCCCAGCCCCAGCTATAACATCACTAAACCAATGTCTGTCGTTATAGATCCTAAAAAAACCTGTTCCTGTTGCCACAGCATAGCCCGCAATTCCATACCAAATAGAAACGTCTTTATACTCTTGATATAAAAATTCAGCACCCATAAACGCTGTGGCAGTATGGCCTGAAGGGAATGAATTTCGAGAAGTCCCATCGGGTCTCTCTATTCTAGTAATAGCTTTTAACCCAGTAACACTCGATCCCATAATCAAATAGGCAGTCCCCAAGATAATAGTTCTATCCCTTAAATTATTTCTCCCCTTAACTCCAGCTAAATTTATACCATACACTGCCACAGCTGGAGCATACTGAGAGATATCGTCAATAGTAAACTTCTTATCAATATGTTCATTTACTTCTTCTTTAATTTCTCCATTGAAATCAATCAAAGTATGACTTTCAGTGGCCAAAAGACCATAACCAATAAGGGCAGAAGGGATAATAAGTGATTTATATTGAAAATTGATATTCGATGTATCCTTAACTGATAAGGAATCTTTGTCTATTTTCTTTTGACTAAAACCAGCAAACAAAAAGAGGAGCATTACAAAAGTTAATTCTTTCTTTCTAAGAGTCATATACATTTTTATAAGTATAATATCATTGAAATCACATTACATAGTTTATTGTGATTTTCTTATTTTATGTCAAATGTATTTGGGAATTCTAAAGTTAATTTAAAGCTGTAGAATACTTCAAGTTATGAATCCAATAAAAAATTAATAGCAATCCTACGTCAAATTTTTTCTAACTTGTGCAGCAGGCACACCTGCCATTTAAAAATGCTCCTAAAAAATCTTTTATAAATATTTAAAAAATAGATTTATTGAAAATCACTACATATATAACAGATATTATAAATAGACTTCCAAAAAGTATTCACCTATAAAGACTGCACTAGGAGTATACAAAAAGAAAACCGTGATTAAACCCCATAATTATATGGCAGCTTTTTTAGAAAAGGCTTCTATTTTTACCTGAAAAGATTATTTTTACGCTAAATTACTGATAATGCCCGAAACAAATCGTATAGAATACAAAGAGAAACTCACCAAAGATCTGGATATGGAAAAGGAAGTAATTGCTTTTCTCAATTATTTTGAAGGTGGTCTAATCTATATTGGCATTGATAAGTATGGGAAAGTACTTGGCGTAGATGATATTGACGGTGATATGCTTAAAATCAAAGACTGTATCAAAAACAATATTTGGCCTTCTGCTATGGGCTAATTCGATGTAGTAGCTGAGGAACGTGATGGCAAACGTATATAAAAAGAGACAGCGGAACGGCTTTATGCCGTCCCTTTTTCGAGAAATATTTTGCGAGTTTAATTTTCGAGAATATTGGATAGCTATATACTAATAAGATTTCGTATGAATGCACAATCCTATTTGGTTAAATTAACTAAAGTTTATAATCTCGTCAGAAATAATCAAATTTCATGTTGTTTATTAAAAAATAACTACTTTTCATGTAAAGTAATTGCTTTTCATGCTATATTTGTATATCATTTTTCATAAAATTATCTATGAGTAATTATTTTTCACAGCAAGTAACTGTTTTTCACGGCCGAACATTACCCGAACAAGGTTTTTTAGTGGGGTATACTTTATTGATAAAAGTACTTGAAAGCCAATGTGGGCTAGCTATTCCCTTACCAGATACCCTTGCCATGGCAACCGAAAAACATCAACGGTATGATACAGAAAACTGGAAAGTATTTACCGTTAGACACAAACCAAGCAATGATTTGAAAAGTCATTTGGTTTTTGCGCTAAAATATGAAGCACTAGATCTTTATATCTTAAAGAAATTTTTTGAAACATTAGGAAAAGAGATCATTATAACCATGTGGGAAGAAGAACCTACAAGTCAATACACTAGAAAGGCATGGTTCTTATATGAATGGCTATTAGGAGAAAAATTAAACATACCAGACCTCAAGAAAGGAAGTTATGTTGCTATTGTTGATGATACCTTGCAGTTTACCATAGCAGCCACAAATTCAACGAGACATCGTGTCAAAAACAATTTACCGGGAACACCAGGTTTTTGTCCGATGATACGTAAAACGAAAACAATTGAACATTATCTGCAAAAGGGGTTATCCGAAGCTATTGAAACAGGCTTAGGGAAAAGAAATAAAGATTTGGTACGAAGGACTGCCGCATTTTTATTATTGAAGGATTCCAAGGCTTCTTTTGCCATTGAAGGAGAATATCCTCCAAATATGCGAGCTCGAAATTGGGGTAAAGCAATTGGATTGTCGGGTAAAACACCCCTTAGCCTTGAGGAAATCGAACGTTTGCAAGATATTGTAATTGGAAATAAAAAGCTACGCAATATGGGTATAAGAAAAGGGGAAGGTTTTATAGGTGAACACGATAGAGAAACCTTTACGCCAATGCCGGATCATATATCTGCCAGCGCTAAAGACTTACCTTCTTTGGTGGATGGTTTACTTGAAACGAATGCAGTTTTACAGGCGGCGGGATATGACCCTGTATTAGCAGCAGCAACCATAGCTTTTGGTTTTGTTTTTATCCACCCTTTGTCAGATGGTAATGGTAGAATTCATCGTTATTTTATCCATCATATACTCACTAGAATGGGGTACACAAAAAGAGGCGTTATTTTTCCAGTATCATCAGCTATTTTGGAACGTATCGACGAATATCAAGATATATTAGAAGATTTCTCATCACCTAGAATCGATTTAATCCAATGGAAAGAAACGCCTAATCATAATGTAGAAATACTAAATGAAACTGGGGATCTTTACCGTTATTTTGATCTTACAAAACAAGCGGAGTTTATATATAGTTGTGTAGCAGACACTATTGAAAAAATTATTCCCGAAGAATTGGATTATTTGGAGAAATATGACCACTTGACACAGTTTATAAACAACCATATAACCCTACCAGACCATGAAGTAGATTTATTAATTAAATTCTTAAATCAAAATCAAGGGAAACTTTCAAAAAATAAACGAGAGAAACATTTTGAGGAATTAAAAGATGATGAGATTAAAATGATAGAGAGCGCATTTCATGATATTTTTAAAAATAGTTAATTAAAAGACTTAAATCTCCTATTCGACTTTTATTCATAGATTAAATAATATTAGACTTAATATTCTAATCTTAGAACATAATAGTTTATTTATGAGCAAAATATAACTGTAAAATGTTAAAAATGTTAAAGTTTATCCAATTAGGTATCAGTCAATTTTCAACCCTCTTCAAGACATTATAAATCCTCAAAAAATCCAAAAAGATGTAGTTCCTTTTTGACACCTCTTAATAGCAATAAAAAGGGATCATCCCAATTGTTGTTAATTCATATAATTTTGCCACTGAATTAAAACATATTTTTCGATATCCTGCTCTTTCTTTTTTAAAAATCCATATTCATAAACAAATAAATAGACACTTCCTTTTTGATTTTTCCAATAATGAGTGAAAAATTTAGGATTAAAACCCTGCTCTTTTAAAATACTAGCTCTAATGGTTGCTTTACCTGCTTTGTTATAAGATTTTAAGATTCTACGATTAAGTTTCAATTGATTGTCTACTTGATTATAAAATCGAGGAGCTTCTGTTAAAGAACGTCTGTAATGATAAGAACTTTTACAATATACATCGCAAAATAATTTATCAGATCTTCCTATTAATAATTTTCCGCAAGACTGACATAGCTTACCTCCTATTTCTAATTTCATAAGTGAATCTTATTCGAATACTATACGTATAAGATACTTATAATCTATTAAATAAGTTTAATTTAAATAAAAAATCATGTCACTAAGCCTCCATATCACCCTAAAACATTTATTAATTAACAATATTCCACAAATTGGTTTAAAATTCTATGCTAATAAAACCATACAGATTCGTATTAAAGAGCTCGAGGATGTTAAATGGAGTAAGGAGTTTAGTATGTTTTATATTTTTAATTCTAAAGAGAATCTAAATACCATTTTCAACCTTTTTAAGGGTATTGCTTGGATTGATACAAAATATTTTTTTGAAAAAAATAAAGATAAAACGTTAAATGAATCTGTTGACACAAGTTGGGTGTATAATAGAAAACGTAAGGAAAATTATAAGTTTTGTCCTGATAATTATTTACAGAAATTAGAACTAAAAAATTATGCGCACAATACAATTAAAACCTATGTTTCATGCTTTGAGAGATTTATGAATTATTATAGTGACCAAACTATAAATGTCTTAGATGAAAATGATATTAGAAATTATTTAGCATTTTTAATTAAAACCAACCGATCAGATTCGTACATTAATCAAGCAATTAATAGTATTAAATTTTACTATGAAATAGTATTAGGATTACCAAATAGGTTTTATAATCTTGAAAGACCTAGGAAATCAAAAAAACTGCCTGTAGTGCTTTCTAAAGAAGAGGTTTTATCTATTATTTCAAGTACCAAAAACTTAAAACATAAATGTATAATTTCTTTGTTGTATTCCGCTGGCTTAAGACGTTCTGAACTTCTAAATTTGAAATTAACGGACATTGAAAGTAACCGCATGTTAATAAGAGTAAGGGATGCCAAAGGAAATAAAGACAGATACACTATTCTATCTAAAAATATTTTAATAGATTTAAGAGCCTATTATAAAAACTACAGACCCACTAATTACTTATTTGAAGGGCAAGAAAAAGCTCAATACAGTCCAAATAGTGTAGGAAATGTAGTTTCCAATACAGCTAAACGTGCAGGTATTAAAATCCCCGTTACAGCACATACATTGCGCCATAGTTTTGCTACCCATCTATTAGAAGCAGGAACAGACATAAGGTACATACAACTTTTATTAGGTCATAATTCTACCAAAACCACGGAAATATATACTCATGTAGCGAAAAGTAGCTTTAGCCCCCGCAAACAACACCAAATCTTTTCCTGATTTTGATTTTTCGCTTTTTATACATTCTGTAAGATTTCCTTTCATTATTCTTGCATTCATTTTGGCATCCTTCAAAGTATTTGAAAAAACAAGTTTTGGAGTTTCGTTCATGATAGTTGCAAAATCTCCCTTTTGTGAAGGCCAATAATCAAGCATTAATTCGTAAGATTTTCTTCCGTAAATAAAAGTATCTACCGTTTTTAAAAAATCCATCATATAGTTCTGCATCTCATCATTCCAAACATGCCAATCAATGTTTTTTTCTTCACCTTCAATATAGCCATCGAGGGAAATCAACATAGATAAAACTACCTTTCTCATTATTTGTAATTTACTGATTATCAAATATAAATGTATTAAATCCGACTTCAAAGGAGTGTTTCCGACAATCCAAGGGGTTGATTACGACAGCTTATTCTTGTATCTTTGGAATAGTGCTAATTAATTGATTTATAGAAAAATGAAACATATCTCAATCCTCGTTCCTGAAGGCGACTCAAGCTTGAGTAATTTAGAGGCTACCTACAAAATGTTTAATATGGCTAATGATGCATTACAAAAAGTAGGGGAAAATCCGATGTTTTCTACACACCTTGTAGGAACACATAAACAAGCAAGGTTGAGTAACGGGCAATTTAGTATTACACCCAATGCCTGTATTGAGGATGTTGAGCAAACAGATTTAATTATAATTCCAGCAATTCACGGAGATTATAAGGATGTAATTTCAAAAAATAGGGCTTTTATCCCTTGGATGAGAAAGCAGTATACCGCTGGGGCAGAAATTGCGAGTCTCTGTATAGGTGCTTTTTTATTAGCCAGCACTGGTTTACTTAACGGAAAAGACTGTGCTACCCATTGGCTTGCCGTAAAAGAATTTAGAGAGATGTTTCCTGAAGTAAACCTTGTTGATGATAAAATTATTACTGATGAAAATGGATTGTATACCAGTGGAGGAGCTTATTCTTCTTTAAACCTTAACCTCTATTTGGTTGAAAAATTTGCGGGGCGTGAAATGGCAGTACTTTCTTCTAAAATTTTTGAAATAGATATTAATCGTAATAGTCAGTCTCCATTTATCATTTTTAAAGGTCAGAAATCTCATAATGATAGTGAAATTTTAAGTATTCAAGAGTATCTCGAACAAAACTATCAAGACAAAATAACTGTTGATGAACTTTCAGAAAAAATAGCAACAAGTAGAAGAACCTTTGAAAGACGATTTAAAAAGGCTACTTCAAACACCGTAATAGAATACCTACAACGTGTAAAAATTGAAGCTGCCAAAAAAGCACTTGAAAAAGAAGAAAAAACAATTAATGAAATCATGTTTGACGTTGGTTACAACGACCCTAAATCTTTTAGAGAAATTTTTAAGAAAATAACCAACATGACCCCCTCAGAGTATTTAAATAAGTATAGAAAAATAACTTCTATTCCGTATTAAAAGATAAAAGTTATAAAGCATCTTCAAAATAATAGATTATGTGTTTGAGAAATAAAAAGGCCACCATAAAATGGTAGCCTCTTTAAAATCTACTAAACTAATTATATAAAGAATTAATATCCTGGATTTTGCATTTCCTGTTTTTGGTCGGAAGACAATGGTTGTCCGTTTGAATATACCGCATCTAAAAATGTCTGAGGTATTGGTCTCAGGCTATGAAAGTCTTGAATATTTGATGAAGCACCTTTATTATAAGATCGAGCACGTTCTACTAAGGTTTGCGTTCTACTTAAAGTTTCCCATCTATGAAACTCTCCACATAATTCTCTTGTTCTTTCATTTAATACTAAACATAGCATTCTATCATAAATATCTGAATACCCTAATTCTGCAATAATCTTTTCATCTTCATCTGGTAAATCACTAACACTTGGAATACTTAAATCTGTTGATGATGTAGTTGTTCCTATGTTATTCGATTCATAATACGAATTCTCTGTCATGAAAGAATTATCGTTAGGATTTTGCCCAAGTGCCGACACTTCATAAGCGGCTCCCCCATCGGTATAATATGCTCGATCTTCTCCGCCTTTATATTCAGCTCTGTTTCTAACCATATTTATATAATTTAAAGCGTTAGGATACGATCCAGAACCTTGAGCTGCCAATCTAATTTCTGCTTCGGCTGCCATTAAATAAGTTTCTGCTGAACGAGCTAAAATTTCATCTCGCACTCCTCGATTATCATTAATTGCGGTTCGAGCAGCATCATAATGTTTACTTAAAGAAGGATATCTCACACCATCTGTTAGAGCGCCGCCACCTGTTGCATAAGCCACATAAACGGAAGGAATGGTTTTTCCAGTTTCATCATAAATTACCTTATCTAAATTTACTATTGAACTAAAACGTTGATCATCTGGTTGATTAATTACATACATAACCCCCAGATCTCCGTTTTCATAAACTCCTGAGCCATTATTACAACGATGTTTAGTTCTAAAACTTTTCCAAAAACGGGAATCATTTATCTTATCAAAAACATTATAGGTATAATAAGTTGGTGCCAACCTACTATAGGGACGCATTCCTGTTAAATCCCTTTTCATATATGGTAAATCGTCATACCGTGCTGTAAAATATAGATGTGAATTGTTTGAACCTTCAGTAGCTCTATCACTATTAAATTGAGCGGAAAGAATAAGTTCTGGAAGGTATTCATTTGCGCCATCTGGCTGTGTATAGTTCCATAAATCTCCATAATTTCCTGCAAGAGGATGATTAGCAATAACCTCATCACATAATTTCTTAGCTTGTTGAAGATCGTTTAATAAGGTTTCAGAATTCCATCCATTATTAATTTCACTAGCTCTAGTTAAGTATGCTTTCGCTAAAAAATGTGCAACAGCATCTTTTGTTATTTTTACGGGCGCAGGGCCAGAATTATCTAGTAATTGATAAGCCATATTGAAATCGTTAATTACTTGCTCCAATATTTCTTGAGGAGTTGCTCTTGTAAACTCTTGCTCCACAGTTGTACTAGCTTCCAGTTTTAAAGGAACACCACCATATTGACTTACCAATCTTAAATAATTAAAAGCTCTAAAAAAGTAACCTTCTCCTAAAGCTGTCTGCTTAATAAGAGGATTATTAGATTCCACTTCGGTAGCGGCAGCTATTAATTGATTTGCCATATTAATACCGATATATAGATTATCCCACTGACTTTCTGCGGAAATTGTATTACTATTTACCTCCGTAATAACCGATCTAAATCCTCCATCATAATTGTTCCAAACCCCATTAGAAGCATCTCCTCCAACTGTAAATTCGTCGGTTCCATAACCTCTAGTACATATTTGTGTCTCTCCATTAAAAAAAGTATCAAAAACTTGATAATATGCTCCTGTTGATAAAGATATAATCCCTTCTTCTGTTTGATAATAATTATCTGTACGTTGTGTAGTTAGTTCTTCTTCTAAAAAATCATCACTACAAGATCCCAGACACCCTAGTATCATAAAGATGCCAAGTGTTATTTTATATGTTTTTAAGTTTTTCATTTTAAATATTCTTTTTTGATTCATAATTAGAATGATACATTAACTCCTGTGGTAAATCCGCGATTCCAATTTGGACGTTGTAGATCCATGTCCATCCATTCAATTTTAGAAAAGATCATTCCAGGGTTTTGTACTTGGAGGTATAATTTTAAACTGCTAAGCCCCAAATTATCTGTTAACTGTCTAGGGAAATTATAGCCCAAAGAAATATTTCTTATTTTAAGAAAATCGGCATTTCTATACCCCAAGGATATTGCATATGGATCTCCTGTACCTTCTGTATATATTGGTTTTTGATATTCAGCATCCGTATTAATTTCAGTATAATAATCTATCTCTCTCTGATTAAATCTTCCGGTCTGACTTTCTCCTCCCGTATCATACTTATACCCCATTCTTCCATATAAAAATACAGATAACTCAAGATTTTGGTATTTAAAGGTATTGGTAAGTCCTACTATAAACTTAGGAATTGTACTCCCAATTATAACTCGGTCGTTGTTTGCATCAACAATATAATCCCCATTTTGATCAACAGGTCTTACATTTCCAGGAGAAAAATTCTCTCCATTAGCATTAAATTTTGCAATTTCATCTGCGTCTCCCTCCTGCCAAAGTCCATTATTAGCATACCCATAAATTACACTTTGAGATTCCCCAATAAACCAACCATTATTAATATCGTCTGATGTTCCACTAGCTAAGGAGACAATATGATTATCTTGCCATGATCCATTAAATGTGGTTTCCCAGCTGAACATATCAGATTCTATATTTACTGTATTTAGAGTTAAATCTATTCCTTGACTAGCAGTTTCTCCTACATTAGCGTAAGTATCTACATAACCAGTAACTGTAGGAATAGTTTTTTGTAGTAATAAATTATCGGTATTAGAAGTATAATAATCTAGTGCTCCAGAAACTCTTCCTCTCCAAAATATAAAGTCTAATCCAAAGTTATATTGTGTAGTTTTCTCCCAACTTAAATCTGGATTTGCCAACGTAGTTGAATTTAGACTTCCTGCTGTAGATGTAGTTCCAAATGGATAAAATATAGGAGTAAGACCTCCTTGAGTAGAGTACGGATTGATAGCCGAATTTCCGGTAACACCAACTCCTGCTCTTAATTTAAGCTGGTCTATCCATTCTTTATCTGCCATAAAACTTTCTTTATCAATACGCCATCCAAGAGCTGCACTAGGGAAAAAAGACCATTTATTCCCTTCTGATAATTGTGAAGCTCCATCATACCTTCCAGATAGTGTAATTAAATACCGATCGTCAAACCCGTAATTAACTCTAGCCATATAAGACAGTAGTTGTTTTTCGGTTAAATCTGAACTCCAATCGGTTAAAGGCACATTGCTAGCGCTTAAAGCATTCCACTTTTGATCAGAAAAAGGAATATTATCTGCCGCCATTCCGCTAGATTCAAGAGCAAACTCCGTCTGACTTTGAAGTAATGTTACCCCAAAAAGATGATTTCCAAAAGTTCTATCATAATAAAGTAAATTATCTAAGGTATATGATGTAGCTTGATTTTTGTTAAGAGCAGCATAATTAGACCCTGAGCGGATAACAGACTGCCCGTCTATATAAATTCCTTGACGGTAATTATTCAAGTCTGGTCCAAAATTCACTCGGTATTTAAGTCCCTTTAATGCATCTGACATTTCTCCAAAATTTAGCTCAGCATTTAAACTTCCAAAAGCTCTAATAACTACTCGCTGATCTTGAGAATACTCCCACTCATTTACCACCGTCTTAACAGCTACATCTCCCCCAGGAAATTCGATTCGATTTCCCTGACTATCAAACGGCACTGTATATGGAAAGTTAGAAGTTGCCGAATCATACAATCCAGAAGTATTTACTAAAGAATTCCGTCCAGAAGTAGATTGTCCGAATTCATTTTTTTCATAGCTTAAATTAATACTGGCTCCAAATTTAAACCAGTTGGTTGGTTTAACATCTATATTAGTTTTGGCGGTATAACGCTTATACCCCTGCCCTTTTACCGTTCCAGTATTAGAAAGATATCCTACAGAACCATATGCTTTTATCTTTTCTGTACCTCCACTAACACTTAGCGTATGTTGATCTGTAATTCCTGTTTGTGTTACTATATCCCTCCATTTTGTAGTTTTTACTTTAGAAGGATCCCAAACACCATTCTCCCATCCATTGCTAATATTTTGCCATGCCGATGGATCTGATGCTCCTAAGAAAATATCAAAATCGTTTTCAACAGTTGGCTCATCACCCCGAGGATATTGATTAGGATTAGAATAGTACTTAGACCAACGTCTAAATTCAATATATTCTCCTGCATCCATATATTCTCTACTGTCTTGTAAGGTTTCTAAAGTCATAGAAGCACTATAATTAAAAGTTAAGCGACCTGATCTCCCGGACTTTGTTGTTATAATAATTACCCCATTAGCCCCTCTAGATCCATATATTGCAGTTGCAGAAGCATCTTTTAAAACATCAATAGATTCTATATCATTTGGGTTTAAAGTTTCTATTCCTCCAAATGCCAACGTGGTATTTCCATCTATAGCTACACCTCCAGTATTTAACGGTATTCCATCTACTACATAAAGAGGAGAGTTTGAAGCTGAAAGAGATCTCACTCCTCGAATTCTTATTTCTCCTACAGTTCCGGGGCGTTCATTAGAAGTAATATCTACCCCTGCCGCTTTTCCTTGTAATCCCTGAACTGCGTTATTAACAGGTCTCGAATTTAGTTCTTCAGAGCCAACGCTTACAATTGCACCAGTTACATCAGACTTTTTTGTTTGTCCATATCCAATTACAACTACCTCATCTAATTGTGTGCTATCCATTTCTAATTGCACTGAAATAGTAGAAGAGCTGCCTATTACTTTTTCTACATTTTTAAATCCTACAGATGAAATTACCAATACATCGCCTTGTTGAGCATCAATAGTGTAATTCCCATCAAAATCGGTTGCTACTCCATTTTGGGTTCCTTTTACAACTATACTAGCTCCTGGCAATGGGATCCCCTCAGGATCAGTAATAATTCCAGAAATTGTTTTACCTTGAGCGTAGATACCCGTGGTGAATAGATAGCAACCCAGTATTACTAAGTAAACTACTAGATTACTTTTTTTTTGTTTGTTCATAATTGTAGTTTTGGTTAAAATTTAATTTAGAAAAGGTTCAATGCAACATAGCTAGGTTTTTTACCTTATCTATAAGAAGTACTGCCCTTAAAAAAGGCTAATCAAAATGATGGTCAACATTGTTTTGTATCCCATCAGTTTAGAAGATTTTAAAAATTTGAATTATTAAAAGGAAGACAATATTCTAAATTAAAATACTCGACTTAATCTATTGAATAACCATGTTATTAACTCTATTTATAAAAACTTTATAACCTTCATAAACAATATTAAACCTTAACAATTAATACCTCATCCTGCACTATCCTGCAAAACAATGGATTATACTATTGCTAGCAATTTATATTCTTAAAATTAAACTCTACAAAAAAAGAACAACCACCTAATTCCCTAACACACCTAGTAGTAGAAAAAAAACATCTACAGATGAACTATAATCTCATTAATAAAACTCATCAATAATTTGTTTGATTTAATAAATTTAATTTCTGAAAAGTATTGGGATAGATTTGTAGCTTGAAGTTTGGAAACTACTATTTTACCCTAGCATATGTAACTACGCATAAAAATCAATGAAACTTGATATAATTTATATATTATTTAGGAGCGTAGTTCAAAGCTTAATTAACACTAAAAGACTCTTCTTTTCAAAAGAAACTTATTAGTTTTATACTACTAGAAAAATAACATACAATGATTATATCTCGTGGCTGGGGAATTCTAGCTTTTTTAATACCAATTACGATAATTCTTTTAGGCATAAGCTTTTTTGGAAAAAACGGTAATGCCACTCTATCCATATTATTTTATAGTTTAATTATAGCAGGAACTCTAACATTTCTTTTAGGGCTTATTTTTAAGAAAAAAAGTATCAAAAAACATGATTTATATTTTCTCCCATTACAAATTTGGGGAGTAATATGGTTAATTATTGGAATTATTGGAGCTATATACGCATAACTCCTAAGCTTTCCTTTAATCCCTCATAGAGAGTCTAATTGACGCTCTGTATCAAAATGAGTTAAATTTATTCCCTTTGAACACCTAGCGGACTTGCCTTTGTAGGCAGACAGGCTTAGCCCGAGGTAATTGATTAAAAACCTAAAAATAAACCCCTCTCTTCAAAAGATGTGAAGATTTATTGCTGGCATATGAGACAAGACCGCTTCGCTATAAGAACAAAGAACAAAGAACAAAGAACAAAGACTAAATCTTAACTATCATAAAATAAGTAAATCAACTACCTCAAGGCAAGCCTACAAGGCATTCAGGAGTATTTAATAAACCTTTAAAGAGTAGGAATAATAGGTAGTATCTCTCCTTTATCGTTAAATTTAAGTTTATCAATACAAACTTCCCGATGGTAACCTGCAGCATCTCCCATTAAAATACCATTAGGCCTTGAAAAACGATGATAAACAATATACCATTCATCTGTTTCTGGAACTCTTATTACAGAATTGTGACCTGTACCATAAATTCCTTCTTCAGGTCTTTTCTCTAAAATTAAATTGTTTTCTGGAATATCTAATGGTCCTGCGGGACTACTAGATGTAGCATACCTAACTCTGTAATTAGGGCTTCTAGTATCGTCTTCACTCCACATAAAATAATAAGTTCCATTTCTATAAAAAACTTCTGTTCCTTCTCTAAAAGTATTTCCAGGATTTAAAATTTTCAAAGTGTTCTCTTTAATAGAAACCATATCTTTATTTAACTCAACACAAGCCATATGCCCATTTCCCCAATACAAATAATTTTTACCACTTACTGGGTCTTCAAAAATATCAGGGTCTATTTCCTGCCCACCTTTTGTTCCAGCTGGTTGAGAGTCTATTAACGCCTTTCCACTATCTACAAATGGTCCTTCTGGATTATCTGAAACTGCAACTCCAATTTTTTGGGCAGCGGTAAAGTAATAGAAATATTTATAAGTTCCTTTTATCTTTTTCTCAATAATACATGGTGCCCAAGCATTTCTATCTGCCCAGCTTACATCCTTTTTTAAGTCGAGAATTGTACCTTCATTTTTCCATTCCTTTAAATCTATAGAAGAGAAAGTTTCAAAATAATCTCCGCTCCAATGATCAAATCCATCGGAAGTTGGATATAAATAATACTTTCCAGTTTTATGAGAATATATAATTTCAGGATCGGCATAATAGCCTTCTAAAACAGGATTATTGTCTAGTGAAGGATAATCAACAGGACTCCCCCATTTATTTATTAAACTTTTTAATTCTTTGTTAGTTATAGGAATTACCGTTCCATGTCTTGGAGAAAAATTCATCGAAATTTCTTCATCAATCACTTCAAAGTTTTCTAAATCGTTGCTTTTGGTAAACTGGTATGCTCCCTTCATATATACATCATACATCAAAATATACTGCTCAGAGTTTTTCATTTTAAAAACAGACGATCCTTCCACACTTTCCTTTGTTTGTTGGAGATATCCTTCTTTTTCCTTCCATTCTCCTGAAGTTAGATTTGTAGTGGTAGCTACTTTTATCCCAGGTTTATCTGTTTCAGTTTTATAAAACAAATGATATACTCCATCTTTTAAAACAATATCTCCATCTATACATGCTTTTTTTGAGGTTGGAATAAATAAAGGTTTTGGTCTTGTTTCTAAATCGGTGAAATCTTTATTTGCATATGCATAATAAATGATGTCTGACTGATCTCCGTGTTTCATTGAGAAATAAACCATGTATTTTTCAGCTTCTTTATCATATATAGTTTGAGGTGCCCAAACACGTTTCAAGTCTTCATTACCAGAAAAACGTTCTTGAATATTTACCACATTAGAAGTCCAGTTTATAAGATCTTTAGACTTCAACAATACCATAGCTCGATTGGAACTCCATCCTTTGTATGAAGTCATATCTGTTACTACCATATAAAAATAACTCCCATCTTCGCTCCTTAAAATATGCGGATCTCTAACTCCTCCCGTAGAACTTATTTCTTTAGAGTTTAATACTGGTTTATTATTATTTAGGGCATAATAATTATATCCGTCTGGGCTAATGGCAAAATGAATAGCTTCATCTTCCACATTATTTCCAGTGAAATATGTAAACAAATATGCTTTGTAATCCTTTTCCAAAATTTGATGCTTTCCCTGAGCAAATGTAATACAGGTAAAAAGTAACGACAGCATACTAAAAAGGTATTTTATCATGATTTGCATTTTATAATTAAGTCTAAAAATTAATTAGTGTAAAAAGAAAGTAACTGCGATTGATGTGGCTGAAGCGTTACTTTATATATACGTTCCTCTACTTTTGAAGTGACTCCAGACCAAAGGTTTTTAACCGTTTTAAGCTTATTAATCCCAATGCTATCCAAATCGATCTCTATAGTTTGCGGTTCATTATCGTCAATATTAAAAACAGCCAAATACTTATGGGTATTCTCTTTATTTGTTGCGCTTATAATTACTTCTTTTGAAGTATTTCGAATTTGCTTAACATCGGTTCCCAGTTGATGAACCTTCAACACTTCTGCATTAGTTAATAGCGACAAGGTAAAATCATCATTACTTGGTAAATCTCCCCCAAAAAATAATGGCGATTTAAAAATTGTAAAAAATGTCATTAAACTATATTGTTCATCCTTTGTTAGTCTTGTCATTCTATCAGAACCTCTTTCTCCACGAATGGATATTCTTCCCAAAGGAATCATATCACAATCAGGCCAAGTTCCATTTCCGATATAAGGATACCAATCTTTGCTTACTTTCATTAAATGAGTAAGATCGTCCCATTTGTCCCAAACATCATTCACCATTCGCCACATGTTTGCATGCTCACTCACATGATTGGCGCTTGCTACAGGAGTTTCTCCTGGAGAGGTACTTAATACTATTTCCCTTCCAGAGTTATCAATGGCATTTCGTATCAATTCTATTTCCTCTTTATGATAGATTGGAGCAGAAAGATCGTCTATCTTAACAAAATCTACACCCCAAGCAGCGTACATTTCAAATAGAGAATTATAATATTCTTGCGCTCCTGGTTTACTTGCAACAATGGTATAATTGTCTTTTAACCATTTACATTGATTTTCCGTAGAATAAATTTTATCGGCTGTAATTCCATTAGTTCCTTTAATAGGCAATTTATCATGAACTGCTTTTGTAGGAATTCCTCTCATAATATGTATTCCAAACTTGAGCCCTTTGCTGTGGATATAAGCTGCCAATTCTTTAAATCCCTTTCCATTTTTTGCAGAAGGAAACTTATTAACAGCAGGTTGATACCTACCATATTCATCTAAAACATAAATAGGATCGGTTTGATTATACCCATTTGCTTTGGTATTTTCTACAAACCATCTAATGTCTACAACAATATATTTCCATCCACTAGATTTTAAGTGTTCTGCCATATAATCGGCATTTGCTTTGACCTCTTTTTCTGTAACAGTAGGCCCATAACAATCCCAACTATTCCATCCCATTGGAGGAGTTACAGTCCATTTTTTAAACTCCTTTTCTTGTGCATTAATTATAGAAATAACTATAAATGCTAGCAATAAAATTATAGACCTATTTCTCATCATCCTACTCATTAATTAAACTTATGGTATAAGAATATGTGTATTTTGTATCCAATAGCCTATAAGGTTTGTGTGGCAAAGCTCCCCAACTATTATCTCCTCCAAGTCCTCTTTGTTTGTAATCTAAATGTAAAAACACTTTGTCTTGTGGATGCACATCTGTAGTATGACGCTGATTTTTTGTTTTTCCTGGATCTAATGATTCTGTAGATACATTCAAAGCGCTAAATCCTAAAGGTTGTGCTCCAGTAAATTCAATTCCTTCCCCAGCATTATTAAGTAATTTTAACCAGCGAACATCTGTTTTATACCCGTTTTCTTGAGGTCTTATATATTCCCAAGTAAACTGATCTGCTACTTTTGCCTTATAAACACCCAAAAAAGAAGAGGTATTTCTGTCGGAATAATTTTCCCATGGTCCGCGTCCGTAATAACTTAAACCATCATACAATCCAGCAAGCTCTAAACGCATTCCAAAACGTGGTAATTCTGGAAGTTCTTTATCTTTCATATCCATGGATGCTGTAACTTTTATAGCTCCAGAATTAAGAAGTAAGTATTCCACTGCATAAGAAACTTCAACATCTTTAAGCTGCATTTTCACTTCAATAGGTAACCCATTATCGGTTTGTTTTCCAACGGTAACTCCTGTGATTTCCGCTTTATGAGCATTTTTCCATACCGCTAATTTTTCCTGCATTTGATTTCCAAAATCATTATCTGTAGGAGCTCTCCAAAAGTATGGAGTTGGAAAAGATTCTATTATTTCTTTTTTATTTTTAAGATGATAAGAAGTTAGCTTTCCTTCTTTCAAATTAAATACACCTTCTATATTTGCTGCTTCAAATGATAATACATCCCCTTTCTGAGTATATTTTATTTTTTTCTGATGATTTAACTCAGTTTGCGTAAAATATGTTTGTTTTCCTATATTAAATTGAGCTCTCGCCAATTCATGATGCTTTGGAATAAGCGCACCAGCATTTTTGGTGTATGCAAAAACATTTAAGAAATACTCTCCTTTTTCTTCTATTTTATCAAGAGGTAATGAAATTAATTTTGATGAAGATGGTTCCACATCAATATTTAAAATATCCGATGCTATATTTTCTCCATTTTTTAATAATTCCCACTCAAAGGTAAAATTGTTTAGATTGGTATAGAAATACTTGTTCTTAATTTCAAGCTTTCCATTTTCTTTTAAAGTGAATTTAATATTCTGATAGACTTTTTTGACTTCATAAATTCCAGGATGTACTTTTCTATCGGCTGTTACTAATCCGTTTGCACAAAAATTCTCATCGTTCTGAAGGTTCTCGCCTCCTAAATCTCCTCCATAAGCCCAAAATTCTTCTCCGTTTTCTTCGGCTTTTAATCCTTGGTCTACCCAATCCCAAATAAAACCTCCTTGCATATGCGGACTGTTATTAATAATATCAAAATACTCTTGAAAATTTCCGTTACTATTCCCCATAGCATGACTATACTCACACATTATATACGGACGAGTTTTATCTGTAGCTTCAGCATATTTTTGCATATTTTTCATGCTTGGATACATAGGACTCACAATATCGGTATCTTCATTTTCTCCTGCTTGCTCAAACATTACCAAACGAGACGAGTCAAAGTCTTTTAGCCATTTATATGCATCATAAAATACGGGGCCATTTCCACATTCATTCCCCATAGACCATATAATAATTGATGGGTGATTTTTATCTCGTGCTGCCATTCTTTTAATTCTATCCAAATGTGCGGGCGCCCATTCTGGAAGATACGCTGGATGTTTTGATTTGTCAAAATTACCTTGCCACTCTGCTCCCATTGCGTGAGTTTCAATATTTGCTTCGTCTACAACATACATTCCGTATTCATCACATAACTTATAAAGTAAATTTCCATGTGGATAATGACTCATTCTGATGGCATTTACATTGTGTTTTTTCATCAACTCAATATCTTTACGCATCATTTCCTCATCTGGCACATGCCCTTTTATACCATGGTGCTCATGCAGATTAACTCCATGTACATTAATGGCATTTCCATTTACTAACAACTGACTATTTTTTAACTCAACACTTCTAAATCCAGTTTTAGCCGTAATTGTATTTTCATCAGTTTCGTTACCTTTAAATTGAATTATATAGGTGTATAAATTTGGAGTTTCATCACTCCATTTTGCAATGTTTTTTAGTGTTTTTTTGAAGGTAATATTAGTTTTATTGTCAACAAATTTTGTTTCTGAATAAACTTCATTATTCTCAACATCCAATAACGTAAATGATACTTTTCCTTTTATTTTAGTATTCTTAGTAAAAGATCTTAGGTTTATTGTTGCTTCTAACTCCCCATTGGTATAGGTTTTATCTAAATTGGCATTTACAAAATAATCCCAAACTGTTAATTTTGGCAATGCTTGTAGGTATACATTACGTTCAATCCCACTTAATCTCCAAAAATCCTGATCTTCTAAATAGCTTCCATCATGCCAACGGTAAACCTGTACTGCTACTAAATTTTCACCTTCTTGTAAGAATTTAGTTATATCAAATTCTGCTGGCGTTTTGGAAGCTTTTGTCATTCCTACTTCTTTTCCATTTAAATACACTTTTGCATATCCAGAAATAGATCCAAAATGTAATATCACTTCTTTATCACTCCAATTTTCTGGAATAGAAAATGTTTTTCTATAGCTTCCAACAGGATTATATTTATTATCTACAAAAGGAGGATTTTTAGGAAAAGGGTATGTTATATTGGTGTATATAGGAATATCAAACCCTTCGAGTTCCCAATTGGAAGGCACCTTAATTTCTTTCCATTGAGAATCGTCTAAATTAACTTCATAGTAATTCTCTGGTCTATTTTCTGGTTTCTTAACAAGATTAAATTTCCATTTCCCATTGAGACTCTTGTAATAACTAGATGCCGTTTCCTTACCCGATAATGCAGTTTCTTTATTTTTAAAAACTATAAATTGGGCATGTGCAGCTTCTTTATTTCTATCAATTATAGTGGGATTTTCCCATTCATTTTGCTGTTGCTGTGAGCTCATCATATTTACAGTTAATAGCAATAAAACAACAAAAATATTTTTCATTTTAATCATGTATTATTTATTTAATTCTTTATATCTCAACATTGCTTCAATTAAGTAATAATCTCCATAAGAAAGCGGAGTGTCTACCTCTGTGTTATTTGGCATATTACCCACCCCGTGTTTTAATATAAAACCTCCATTTGTTTCTACTTCTGCAATATATTCTGATGAAAGTAAACTCTTTAACATCACTTTTGCATCGTTTAAATATTTAGAAGAAATTTCTCCTGTAGTATACGTACTAAGTTCTATTAATGCTGAAGCTATAATAGCTCCGGCAGAAGAATCTCTCAATGCATTTGGTATTTTAGGAGCATTAAAATCCCAATACGGAATCTTATCTTTTGGAAGATTAGGATGGTTCAATAAAAAATTTGCAATGCTTTTGGCTTGTTCTAAGTATTTTTTGTCTTTAGTTTCTCTATACATTACCACATAACCATATAACCCCCATGCTTGTCCTCTAGCCCAAGCTGAAGAATCTGCTGCTCCTTGATTTGTGATTTTTAATTTAGCCTTACCAGTAAGCTCATCATAAATAACCTCATGATAAGAGCTATAATCTTTTCTAAAATGATTTTCTATAGTTGTATTAGCATGGTTTACTGCAATATCATAATATGTGCTATCTCCACTGTGCTTTGTTGCCCAAAACAATAATTCTAGATTCATCATATTATCTATTATAACCACTAGGTCGTCTTCTCCTGCTTTATTCCATGGCGCACTATTCCATGAGCGAATAGCTTGAACTGTATCATTGTATCGAGTTGATAACGATTTTGCGCTGTTCATCAATATCTCTTCATATTCTTTTTTAGGCGCTAAACGTTCTGCATTTCCAAAGCTACAATACATCATAAAACCAAGGTCGTGTGTAGAGGTATTGAACTGCTCCTTTTTTAAATCTTCTAATATTGCTACTCCTTCTTCTTTTAAATCTTGAGCGCCAACTGCTTCGTCTAAATAAAATAACGTTCCAGGAAAAAAACCACTACACCACCAACCTGAATTACTTGTTTCCAGACCTTCTTTATCTTTATAAAAAGTTTTTGGATATTCACCTAATGTAACTTGATTACTTAAGTATCTGTATTGTTTAACAGCTGTTTGAAATGTAGAATCTATTTTTACATCAAGGGTGTCCCTTTCAATTTCTTCTTTTTGTGTTTTTTCTTTACATCCAGCAAGAGTCAGTATAGAAAGTACTGTAAATAATAATTTTTTCATGGCTTATTTTAGTTGTTAATAGTATTAGTCTGCAATATTTTTTATTTGAATTATTTTTATTAGTTGTGGTTCCGTTTCAGAAACCCCTTCTCCATCTAATTGGGTAACTTTTTGAGAAAAAATATGTAAAACCTTTTCTTTTTCCCATAAATCTACATCATAATTGGGTTCCCATTGTCCAACAGACTCTTTAGAAATTTCCTTTAAATTCCATTGGATTGAATTCTTTAATGTGGAAGCTAATAAAATTTTATTTCCTCTTTCTTCATCTCTAAATAATAAATGGATTCTTTCTGAATCTATAATAATTTTAGGTCGAGAAATAGGAATTCTTTTTGTTCCGCCGCCGCCTAAATAAAAACTACTTTTACGAAAATCTGTATTTAAAAGTTTCCATTGTTTATCTTTTAAATAGACTACTTTATATTGAGGAGATTTATCATTATTCCAATAAGTAGCAATATATGGAACTCCCTCTTTGTCTACTACCATGGAGGTTTGATTAATTAAGCTACTTTTTTGAGGTATTTCCCAAGCTATTTCTGCCGTTTCTTGAGTAATTGGAAGCTCGTATTTCTTTCCATTTGATTGCTCCCATGTTATCCCACCATCTCTTGATATGGCATAACACATATCATGATTAGAAGATACATCCCAAGTTTCTCTCCATACCCAAGACAAATGGATGTTTCCTAAACTATCTATTGCGGTTTGCCAATAGGCGCTCCTTTTCTCTTCTCCATCTAACAGATTATTTTGTAATTGTGTCCATTTATTAGTTTCAACATCATAGCTATTAATAACCATATTTCCACGACCAGATTCTCCCGACCGATAACAAAAAAGTAACTTTCCATTTGGTAAATTATGAAACTCAGGATAGGTTACTTTATCTTCCTGAAGCCCTGTCATAGATAATTCCTCTGTCAGCTCTAATTCTAAGGGGAACTTACTTCTTGCATAGCGAAGTTTTGTATTGTGTTGATCCCATGAAACATGCAAAAATCCATCGGCATCCATAGCAATACTAATGGTATTATGAGCATCTTTTACATTTCCTTTATAGGCAGTCTTCTTAATTTTCCATGTATTACTATTTAATCTTCGCTTTGCTAATATTAAATAACCCTCAGGATTGTAATATGCTGTAAATTGATACTCGTTCGTGCTCACCACAGCAGAATTTCTAAAAACAACTGTATTTACTGAATTATTACTCCAGCCCAATCCCACAACCGATTCTTCCACTTTTAAAGAGTTACAACCAATAAAAGTAAAACCTAATAATAAAACGATTAATTTATGAAGAGTTAAGAATGATGAATTCATTTTGCTGAAATTCTTTTTATAGTCACATTTTTACTGAAATAGGAAGCTTGTTCCAAACCATTTGCGTTCCCTGAAGATCCTTCCATCTGTAAATTTATAATTAACCAAAGAGGTTTATCAGTAAAATCTGTGTAATGAACTCCCGTCTGTTTTCCATCAATAAAATAGGTAATTGTTGTGTGTGTGTTGTCTACCCTTTTGAGTTTGGCAGTATATGTATGCCATTCTTTAGAAGCATCTGGAATTTTCTTTTTTATAGTAGTTACATTTTGCGGTGTTAAAAATGTATTTTGCCAATTGACATCATCACCTTTAAACTCCAAAATATCCGTTTCTGGCGGCCAACCATCTACTGCTGTTAACCAAAATGCTGGCCATGTTCCACTTGAGATTGGGGCTTTAAATTCTCCTGTAACTTCATATTCTGGATATGCTTTATTCACCACAATTTTATGTTTTGCATGAATAGCACCAGATTTATATTTTATTTCTAAATGAGGAGAAGACTTACTTTTACCCTCATTTTTTGAAGTTCTTTCTGCTTTTAATTCCAATACTCCATCATTTAAAGAAACATTGGATTTATACATTCTAGCAGTACCGTTATGATCTGTTCCCCACGGATAAAAATAATTCCAATGCTTGCTAAATTCTTTCTTACTTAAAAATGAACTACTGTCGGTTACAGTTTCCCAGTTATCTTCGTTTTTATGATAATTCCCACTATAGGCATGGTCTATTTTAGCTTCTTTTCCGCTCCAAATATTTTTTTGCGTCCAATTGGCAGAAGGTGCAGCCCAAAAAGGAGTTTGCTGTGGTAAGCCTAAAACTAAAAAAGCAGTACTACATAAATATAAACTTCCTGTAGAAATATAAGGTTCTGCTATCTCCTTTTGCTTTCCATAAAATCCAATTTGAAGCCATCCGTTTTCATCAAAAGTTCCAGGAGCCTCCATCTGATTTTTTATTACCGCTAATAAAGCTGATCGAACTTGAGCTGGATTAATATTTTTTGGTAATTTTTGCATCAACGCTACTTGCGACAATAGCTGAAATGCTCCACAACGGTATGCCAAAGACCTACCTATAGGAGGAAATGTCCCTTCGGGAGAAATAAGTCGTTCTTGTATGGCTGCATAACGCTGCGCTCTTTCTATAAATACATTGGCTCTATCAATAAATTTATTTTTATACCGCCAATACTTTAATTCTTCTTTTTTTTCTTCTAAAACTAAAAGAACATCTAATATCATAGGTTGAATTACATAGCTGTTGTAATAATCCCAATGAAAATCTGGACCATCTCCATACATCCCATCTCCTAGATACCATTCGTCATGCTTAAAAAGCGCATATTCCATTCGCATCATATCTGCTTCTCCACCAAATTTTAGCAAAGCAGCTTCTACGGTAGCGCTAAAAAGCAACCAATTCATGTAAGGAGGAGAAATAGTTCTTGTTTTCTTTAATTCTCTTAATACATTTTGTTGAGTTTCTGCAGTTAAATTATCCCATAATTGATGAGGTGCCCTTATTAAAGCTTCAGCTAAAAAGGCAGCATCTACAAGGGGTTGTCCTCCTTCAGTAAAGTTCATATAATCTTTAGCAGAAGGGTTAGTAGCATTGTCTATTGCTTTTACGCATAATTGTATATACTCTTCTCTAAGCTTTCCTTCTTCGGTAGCATCGGGTCCTAATTCTAACCAAGGAGCTATTCCTACAAGCGTTCTCCCAAAAGCCTCTAAATATGTTACCTGTTCTCTTCCACCATAAGGATTTATAGCCTTTTCTACTGGCATTTTTTCTTTTAACTTATCTTCACTCAGACTTTTTATTACTGGATAGGCTATTTTATTCATCATTTGAACAAAATAAGCCCTATCTGTAGTGTCTTTTAATACCTCATTAGGCTTGACACTATTTGTCAAGCCTAAAAAAGGAATTATATAAATTATTAAAACTGCAATGCGTATTATCATTCTTGTTATGTATTTAGTATCCTGGATTCTGTTTTAAATCTCCGTCTTTATTTAATTGAATTTCTCTCAAAGGAATTGGAAACAAAAGATTTTTATCTGTTAGTCCTTGAATTTGCATTCCGCTAGGAGCATCGTTATTTAATCTATTTGCTCTTTCAACCAAAGTACCAGTTCTCATTAGTGTTATTCTTCTATTTTCTTCAGCTAAAAGTTCTCGAACACGTTCATCTAAAATAAAATCCAAATCAATATCCGAAGCACTTACCGTTGGCGCATTAGCTCGATCTCTAAGAATATTAATAGTTGTAGCAGCCCCTGCTAAATCTCCTTGTCTAAACTGAGCTTCAGCTTTTAACAAATAAGTTTCTCCTAAACGCATCAAAATAAAATCTTTCCACATCCCAAAACCAAAGGTGTCTCTTGGGTCAAAATGCCCCCATTTTAAAGTATATGGATTGATGATAAACAACGTATCAGGTCCTGAATAAGGCACATCTTCTCCATACAATTCAAAATCAGGATTGTTATATGTAAACCTTCTGTGAATATTGTATTTTGAATTTCTCATATCTGTATCATCATAAAGATTGTATAAAACCCAATTATTTAATCTAATCCGTGCTATTCCTCTTCCTCCAAGAGAATCGGCAGGTAACATCCCGTTTCTATTATGGTAACCAGCTCCCCATACACGTCTTTGTTGTGGATTCCCCGAGCTTCCTCCACGAACGTCGCTTGGATTCTCGTTTTCTAAAACCCAAATAGCTTCTGAATTTCCTTGAGAACGACGCTGATTTCCTTTATAGAACATATCTGCAAATGGGTCGCCAGGTTGATCGGCTTTTACACCATATCTTTCGTCTACCAAGTCAAATCTATCACTATTAATTATAAGATTTGTTTGATCTTCTGCTTTTTTTGCTTGTCCAATACGTAAATAAAATTCAGCAAAAAGCTGATTTGCAGCATATCTACTTACTCGCGATTCTTCAGGAGTGTTATCTATCTGCGGAAGATTTTGAGAAGCATACATTAAATCTTCTTCAATTAAAGCATTTATATCTTCTATTGGCGCCCTAACAAAATCTGTTTTAGGTTCCGAAAGTGGGTCGGTAACCAAAGGAACTCCTCCGTATAAAGTTGCCAATAAATTATATGCATACCCTCTAAAAAAGCGAGCTTCAGCACTTATTTTTTTCCGATCATCTTCAGCTATATTTAGTGCTTCCCCAGTTGGATTTTCAACATTGTAGATAATACTATTGGCATTTTCAATCATATTATATGCAAAATTCCATGTTTGGTAAGCAGCATTATCGTCTGCAGTTAACAAATCGTATTCATAATAAGGAACCTCTATTCCTTGTGGTTGTGTTGGCCAAACGATATCTGTTCCTACTTGCCATACTCCAACCCAACCTTGATCGGAACTTCTAGTATAAAGCGTACTCATTTGTTGGTATAATCCAATTATAGCCGATTCGAAACCTAGTTCATCGTTAAGAGACTCTGGGGTATAGGAAGATTCTACTTCTTCATCTAAAAAAGAGTCACTACAAGAAGTAAAGACCAAGGTCAATACTCCTATTAAGAATAGTGTTTTATTGATATATTTTTTCATTTTATTGCCTTTTATAATGTTGTTCTTTGTGAAATTCATAACTCGCACTCTGTTTTAAAGTGAAAGGTTTAGACCTAATGATATGGTTCTCACTACTGGGTAATTATTTGTCCAGTTTTCGCTTCCTCTATACGTTTGGTCACTCTCAGGATCCCATCCAATCCAATCTGTAAAAGTATATAGGTTTCTTCCTGCTATATAAAACATCAAGTCATTAATTCCATATTTCTCCAAATGTTTCCTTGGAATTCTATAACTCAATCTCACATCTTTAATTCTAACATAACTGGCATCTCTAGGGTAACCATATCCTCTTGTGTTTCTATAGCCAATAGAAGGCCATTCGTTACTTTGGTTCTCTGGTGTCCAATATCCAACATCTTCTGGTGTATTTCTACGGCCAGCTTCATCTCCATAATTTATATCTGGATTCCCTTTAAACACTCCTTGAGACGTTTGAATAAAAAAGCTAAATGTTAAGTTTTTATAAGTTAAGGTATTAGTAATTCCTCCAGTCCAATCTGGTAAACTAGTTCCTAAATACGTTCTATCGTTTTCAGGGTCTATTACCCCATCTCCATTAAGGTCGGCAAATTTAATATCTCCAGGTTGTGCAGTAGGATCAACGCCAGAAGGATCTTCTCCTTCTTGCCAAACTCCGACCATTTTATAGTCGTATATTGCGTTTAGGGGTTTTCCTATAAACCATCTATTAGCTATATCATCTTCTCCATCTCCATAAATTTCCAACAATTCGTTCTTAAAAGTTGAAAAATTAATATTGGTTTCCCACTGAAAATTTTCATTTTGAATATTCTTTGTACTTAACGTAAATTCAAAACCTGTGTTTTGCATTTCTCCTAAATTATCCCAAATCTGATCGGAACCAGTAATTGCAGGAATACTTCTTCGCAATAAAATATCTCTAGTTTTACTTCTATAAGCTTCAATACTTCCTGAAATTCTATTACGAAATAAACCAAAATCAAGACCAACATTAAAAGAAGAAGTAGTTTCCCAATTTAAATTAGCATTTCCTAAACCATTTATATAAGTCCCTATTAAAGCGCTTCCTCCAAAAGGATATAAAACAGTACCCGCTGTTGTTACTGTTTGTCCAGCATCTACCGCCTGATTTCCAGTTTCCCCGTACGACAACCTCAGTTTTAACTGATTCAATGTTTTAGAGTCTTCTAAAAAATTCTCATTATGAATATTCCATCCTAATGCTACAGAAGGAAACACCCCATATTTACTTGTATTTGCTCCAAATGCAGAATAACCATCTCTTCTGGCAGTTAATGTTAGTAAGTATCTGCTGTCATAAGAATAATTTATCCTTCCCATTTGAGACAATAAAGTAGATTCCCAACTTTGCGAAGAAGCAGAAATATTTTGTGCAGATTCTATATTGTTATAAGAAAGTTCATCATTTATAAATCCAACTCCAGTAGCAGAAGATTCGAAAAACTCATTTTTTTGCGCACTATACAATGCTGTTAAATCTATATGATGCTTTCCAAAATCTTTACTATAAGTTAATATGTTCTCAATTACCCAGTTAGTTTCTTCTGAATCGGTAATGGTGGCTGTCCCATTTTGGTCGTTAGCAGCCCTTCCTTCATAATTAGCATAATGATATGGATTGCTTGTATAAGAAGCATTTACCCTGTATTTAAGTCCTTTAACAAAACTAGGAGTAAGTTCGGCATATACTGTTCCAGAAAGGTTTTTATCCTTTTGAACTCTATCTGTTGTTAAACCAAGCAATGGATTTTCCCACAACTGCTCTGGAGCCATTGGGAAAATAACATAGTTTCCATTTTCGTCATAAGGAACCGAATAAGGGCTCATGGCAGAGCCGTTTAAAAGGTTTGCTCTACCCCCACCAAAATCATTATTAGCATAAAAGGCATTCATTCCTACTTTCAAGAAATCTGTTACGTCTAAATCCAAATTGGTCCGTAAATTAACTTTTTGAAATTCGTATCCTTTTATCACCCCATCTTGATCCAAAAAGCTCCCTGATACAAAATATTTAGCGGTTTCAGAACCTCCTCGGATGCTTAAATTATGTTCTTGAATTGAACCTGCACGTGTAGTCTCATCAACCCAATCTGTAGTTCTTCCCGCATTATAATTATCAATTTCAGATTGGTTTAATAAAACCCCTGTTTGTTCCAAACCACGCGCTGTCATGTAATCTTGATACTTTTGAACATAAGCTTCTGGACTTCTAGGCTGTAAAACATGAGAGATACTCTCCAGTCCTGTGTAAACAGAATAATTAATGGTTGGTTTCCCAGTTACCCCTCTTTTGGTTGTTATTAAAATAACCCCATTAGAACCACGTGTACCATAAATAGCCACTGCAGATGCATCTTTTAAAATTTCTATAGATTTAATATCTCGGGTATTAATATCGTTCATCGAGCCATAAAATGGAGTTCCATCTACTACTATAAACGGACTCGTATTGGCGTTAATGGAGTTAACCCCTCTAATTTGTATGGAACCAGTACTTCCTGGAACCGAAGAACCTTCTGTAATATTAAGTCCTGCTGTTGTACCTTGGATAGCTTGAGTAACGTTAGTAACAGGAAGATTTTCAAGCCTATCTTCTGGAACCGAAGAAACAGATCCAGTTACATCGGAACGTTTTTGGGTTCCGTAACCTACTACAACTACTTCGTCTAATTGTGCTAAATCTTCCTCTAATGTTACATTTAAAGTTGTTTTTCCATTTACCGAAATAGATTGTGTTTTAAAACCTATGTAAGAAAATTCTAAAATTGCATCTGGTGCTACCCCACTCAATTCATAGAATCCATCAAAATCGGTTACAACTCCATTATTGGTTCCTTTTACTACCACACTAACCCCAGGCAATGGGGCATTATCGGTACCAGAAGTTACAGTTCCACTAATTGGAGTTTGCATTAGATTAGAATTCCTTTCTGCTGCTGTTATAGAGGTTATCCCTATTAGTAAATAGAGAAAACAGCAAAAGAAATAACTTTTGTTAGTTTTTTTTGTTTTCATTTCTTAGTTAGTTTATTAATAATTATTTAACGTTTATTCGATTATACCTCAAATTCAATCGATTGAATTTTTTAATATAACAGAAATTTAACATCGTAGGTTTTGTAAATGTATAATTTACTTTTAAAAAAACAATAGAAATAATTAAAAAAGTGTTATTTTAACATTTATAATGTGTACGAACCTTATTTATGATGAATAATTAATTCCTAATTATTGTTGTGCGATAAAGGTTAACGAAATTTATTGGACGCTACTTATATCTAGGTTTAAATGAGGTTTTCAAAATAGCCACTTGCTATTAATAAAAATGAATAAAAAGAAGATTGTAGGAATGTTATTTATTTAAACTACTTATTTTATGATAGTTAATATTTAGTCTTTGTTTTTTCTTACAGCAAAGCGTTCTTGTATTTCTTACGGACATTAATGACTCCTAATAGAAATGCTGCCTATTAGTTGTAATAGATGTTTTATTTTATACTGAAAGAAATAAGGTAATTTGCTGTAAGAAAGAATTATAGCTATTGGAAAGAAATACCTGAATATAAGGGTTTAAAATCAAGAAAAAGTGGTCGTTTAAAGAGTAATTTGTAGTTGTCGAACTTGTCGAAGGATTTTATTGAGAGTTAGTAGCTAAACTTCGACAAGCTCAGTTTGACAACAGGACAAGCCCAATTTGAAAACAAGACAAGCTCAGCTTACAAAAAGAAAAAATTAGTTTGAAAACA
>Ga0114902_1000176_pt1 | contig 42507 bp, 33 predicted proteins | sample MalvireepMed_s12_FD_87291 | JGI IMG/M metagenome (GOLD analysis project Ga0114902, IMG submission 87291) | Marine viral communities from the Global Malaspina Expedition - Malaspina viral metaG DeepMed_s12 | ecosystem: Environmental > Aquatic > Marine > Oceanic | place: Mediterranean Sea... | reverse complement strand
TCTACAGCTTTTTGTTTAAATTCTTTGGTGTAAAAATTTCGTGCTTTTGACATTATTATTTTTTTAAAGTTTATAAATATATAAACTCCTTTCTTACTGTCCAGTCAAATATAGCAAGTCCATATTTCGTAACTTCATATTCAGACTGTTTTTTTTTCTGAAATAAGTTTTTGATTTTTTTTGTAATTATTGTTAATAGTTTCATTGATTAAAAAGGCAGTATTTCATTAGTAAATTCTTTGAAGATTTCACTTGCAACTGCTTTATCAAAAGCTTCGGCAGCAACTAAATCATATAATTTTGATTTTAATAGTTGTCCGAACGATTTTTTGTTAAGATTTGGAATATCATCTCTCAACTCGTCGAACTCGTCAAAGATTATTTGCTGGCCAAAACCTAATCCTTCTATCTTAACAAGAACTTCCTTTATAAGATTTTTTAATTCCTCATCAGAACTACTAATTTTTGAATAGTCCGTTACTTTGGCTTTTCTTGCCTGTTCAATCATATACTTTCCTTCCAAGGTTAGTTTAGCATTGACATTTCGACCATTCATACATTCAATAAATCCTCTGTTCTCTAACATTCTACCATAATCCCAATCTTCACCACTGCCATTCAATTTTACACCATTACCTTCAAGAATCCATTTTATAGAATGGTATTTTCTGTCATTGTATAGGTCATAAAGTTTAGAAAGAATAAGGTCAAGTCTGCCTTCGGTATCGAGGCTTTTGCGTTTCTCTAAATCAATTTCGTCCGCCCGCACAATGGCATCTGAAATGAATAACATTTTCAAGTAGTAGTCAAGCCCGTTGATTTCATCTTTTAGTGCTTGAATGTCATTCTTAACCCTTTGGTCAACACCTAGCTTAAAACCAGTAGAATAACCTCTTTGCGCTTTGAATTCGTTGGCGAAATTTCTATTTTCTGGTTTAAAGGATGTACTAACATAATTAATAACAGTCTTTTCCCAAGACTGTTTTTCTTCCTTTAATTCATTCAGAGAGTCTTCAGTTCTAGCTACTTTATATTTTTCAAAAAGAGCATTTCCTTCAGACTGAAACTCTTCGAGTTTCCTTTTAAATTCTTCCCATTTAACCTTTAATATCATACGCATAAAATTATGCTCGTAAAGGTATGGGAATCAGAATGGAAAATGTTAAAATTCTACTTCAAGATGTTGACAGGTGGTAAACAAATCATTTAAAAGTTGATTACACTATCTAAAGCATCATCTGTGTCTTTATGAATGAAGTTAGCTTGATAGCTAATGGTTGTTTTTAGGTCGCTATGACGGTAGAGTTTTTGAAGCATTTTAATTGGGATTTTATCCTCAGATAGATTTCCAAAGCTATGACGTGCAATATGCATAGTCACTTTCTTTTTAATTTTTGCTTTCTTGGCAACTTCAACTAAGTATTTGTTGAATTTTTTCGTAGCTGTTTTAGTTTTAGCATAGACGTCTTTAGCATCGTTAAATTCGGCTTTTTTCAACTCTGGAAAAACAAAATCTTCATCACTTTTTTTGTCTTTCCTATAACATTCTAGAATGGTTAAGGCTTTTTCAGGAATTTTAAGAGAAAGTAATTTCGAATTCTTATTCATTCTGTAATGTAATCTTTCGTCATAAATATCAGACCATCTTATTTCGAGAACATCGGCAGCTCTAATACCAGCAAAATAGAAGCTAAATAACCAAACATTACGAGCGTGGGTTTCACTCTTGGTTAAATTTTTTACGGCTTCAAAAGCTACTATATCTTTTTTATTAAGTCCTATTTTTTCAGTTTCTGGAAACTTAATCCTAATCTTATCAGAACCAAATGGATAAAGCTTTCTGTCTACTAAGTTCATTTTTATTGCTCTATTATAAATGGTTCTAATAACAACCAAATTATTTACAATTGACCTTTCTGAAAGATTAAACTGTTTCTTTAGATAGATTTTGAATTTTCTTAAGAACTGTTCGTCAATTTCGGGAAAGGTTAGTTGCTTACTTTTATTGAAGTTTATAACGTGATTCACACGGACTTTGTCCGCAGATAACTGAGCAAGCTTATTATTTTCTTCAAGTTCAAAAAGAAAATCATTCGCTACATCATAAAAAGTACTTGATTTAGGTTCGGAATATAGAGACTCTTTAATCTGATTCGCTGAATAATCCTTTTTCTCAGACTGTAAATCTATAAGCGCTCTATTGACCTCTAATAATTTTGTAGCTAATAAATTATTCAATCTTCCCGAATTAGAATTGGATTTTTTAACTCGTGATTTATTTTCATCCCAATCTTTTAAATCAACGTAATGACCTATATAATGATATGTAGATTTACGATTTTTAGTAATTCGTACTGCCAATGGATATAGCCCTTCTTTATTTACCTTTTTTCTTATTACAATTTTTGCGTTCGATGCCATACCCTTAAAATTTAGAATATAAAGATAATCATTTTTGGTACAACATAGGTACAACAAATATTGATTTTAAATGCTTTTAAATGAAATCATATAAAATTAAAATATTGCTAATCAATTGATTATAATAGTATTTAATAAATTTTGATACTAAAATCGCTGGATTCAAAATCCAGTTCTTTCGGGAGTGTGGGTTCGATTCCCACCTCGAGTACTTTTTACACATCAAATGATATTAAAACCCTGTAAAATACCTGATTTTACAGGGTTTTTTGATTTTTTCAATTCATTTAAATTCATCTGAAATCAACTAAAATGTGTATCATTCGGGTGCACTTTGGGTGTTTCCATAGGTGCGCCCGAATAGATGTTAAAATACTAAAAATCAATTATTTATGATTTTTGAATTTGGATACAACCAATTATCTTTGAAAAGAAAAAGGTGTAACCTATGCAAGATTTATTATCTATATTATTTTATATCAGAAAAAGCAAAGCTCAAGATTCAGAGCTAGGAACTATTTATTTACGTATTACTTATAGTGGTGAGCGTGCCGAATTAAGCACCTTTTTAAATTTTAAAAGAGAAGCCTAAACAGGAAAATCATTATTCAGATACGGATATAGCAGTGCATTTTCAGCAGATTTATAGGGAGGTATGGAGTTTGTTTAAATGAATATTTTAGAAAAATAGAGAGTTAGTATTTTTTCGGGAGCCTAAAATTATAAGCCTATTTTATATTTTATGAAATTATTTACTTGTAGAACAATTACCGTTTTGTGCTCCATGCTACTTTTTTTATACAGGCTCTCATAATAGTTACCGTCTTAAGTTTGATTCTTAATAAATATTACAATAGTGAAAGCAAAGAAATCTCCGGCAAACTACCTTATAAAAAATCCGAAAATATGTTGTTTTTCTACCTCTCTGTCGTTCATGGGATAACGATGCTTTACATGTAACGGGTATGATTACTGAAATCTTTTGGTCACTAAAACAAAGAAATACCTCCGTTGAAAAATTTTTCCATTCCATTTTATAAGGTTCAGCATATAAGATCAATATCTGATGATTTTATAAACTTTACAAGTTACTTATTTATAAGCTGATGTCTTACTATTAAAAGACACTAAATGAAAGGAAGCTTTCTATAAATAATAAACTTTTTTTGTGGCCTAAAAATTCCCTATGCTAAACTATTCCTTTAATAAGATTTTTTTATATAAAGTATAATCGTTCTTTGGTTGTTATAAAATCAAGTTATATCTTCGCACTCGAATGAAAAGACAAAATACCATATCGTATAACTTACCGGCAGTTACTCCGCCCTGAATTCATTCATCTACACATTTCTATATCCTATTCTAAGGAATTGATATAAAGCGTCTCACTCGGGATGCTCGTTTCACTATATTATTTTATTTATTCTACTTAAAAACTTTCCATGAAAAAGTATTTGAATCTATTTGATTTCACTCAAAAGGTGAATTACAAAACAGAAATTCTGTCTGGGCTTACAGTAGCCTTGGCTTTAGTGCCCGAAGCTGTTGCATTTGCTTTAATAGCCGGTTTATCTCCATTAGTAGGTTTATATGCCGCATTTGTTATGGGACTCGTTACTTCAATTTTTGGTGGACGTCCGGGAATGATCTCCGGTGCCACCGGAGCTGTTGCTGTGGTTATTGTAGCATTGGCTAAGTCTCATGGTGTAGAATATGTTTTTGCTACAGTCATTTTAGCAGGAATTATTCAAGTCCTTGCAGGTGTTTTAAAATTAGGAAAACTCATGCGTTTGGTTCCGCTTCCCGTGGTCTACGGTTTTGTAAATGGATTGGCCGTAATTATTTTTATGTCACAATTGGATCAATTTAAAGATCCTTCCGGTAATTGGCTTACTGGTGGGTCTTTATACATTATATTAGGCTTGGTACTATTAACCATGCTTATCATTTGGGGGCTTCCAAAACTAACTAAAGTATTTCCTGCTTCCTTAGCCGCTATTTTGGTTGTTTTTGGAATTGTGGTTTTCTTTGGTATCGAAACCAAAACTGTAGGAGATATTGCTTCTATCAAAGGTGGCTTTCCCCCTTTTCACATCCCAGAGCTTCCTTTTACATTTGATACTTTAAAGCTTATTTTTCCTTATGCTGCAATTATGGCTGGTGTAGGGTTAATTGAAAGTTTATTAACACTAGAATTAATCGATGAAATTACCGAAACCAGAGGAAGAACTAATAAAGAAGCTGCGGCACAGGGAGTGGCCAATATTGTATCTGGTTTATTTTCAGGTATGGGCGGTTGCGCTATGTTAGGGCAAAGTTTAATTAACATCTCGAATGGCGCCCGTGCAAGACTTTCGGGAATTATAGCCTCTATTGCTTTATTGATGTTCATTATGTTTGGTGCACCCATTATAGAGAAACTTCCTATGGCTGCATTAACAGGACTTATGATTATGGTTGCTGTAGGAACCTTTGAATGGGTTAGTTTTAAAATCATTAATAAATATCCTAAATCTGATATTTTTGTTGGTATGTTAGTTGCTTTAGTAACTGTCCTTCTTCATAACCTTGCCTTAGCTGTTTTAATTGGGGTTATTATCGCTGCACTAGTTTTTGCATGGGATAATGCCAAACGTATTCGTGCAAGAAAACGAATTGATGAAGATGGTGCTAAACATTACGAAATCTATGGACCTTTATTTTTTGGTTCTATTAAGTTATTCAATGATAAATTTGACGTATTGGATGATCCCAAAGAAATTATTATTGATTTTAAAGAAAGTCGTATCGTAGATATGTCTGCCGTTGAGGCCGTAAATAAGTTAACTGAACGATATCATAAAGTGAATAAAAAAGTCTATTTAAGTAATTTATCAAGCAGCAGTCATAAATTACTTCTTAAAGCAGACGATATTATCAATGTGAATGTTATTGAAAAGACTACCTCATAATATAAGAACATTGTGCCATGACAGATAAGACAGATTTCACTGAAAATGTCTTTAAAGAGATTCATAAACTGGAGGGGAAAGTGACACTTTATAGGTCATTAACCGCTCCAATATCTCCAGACAATGCCATAGGAAGAGTATCCCGAATGGATGCTATTAACAACAAAAGTGTGATGGAAGCCTCTCTCAGGGAAACTGAGAAGAGAATTGCAAAACTTCATCAATTGCTTGATCGTATAAACGATACTGATTTTGGAATCTGTATTCGATGTAAAAAGCCCATTCCGGAAAAACGACTAATGATTATCCCGGAAACTAAATTTTGTATTGAATGTAGTAAAATGGAAACTTAATGTTTTGCCGAAAATTAAATGCAACAAAAAAGAGAATACTACTGGAGGTAATCCTAACTTATTAAATTTCGTTTTCATAACATATAAAATTAAATTGATTAGTGTCTTATAAATTTAATATATATGTATATTATAACTCAAGGGTAAAATACTGAAAAACAATTACTTAAATAGAATTGATTATTGATGAGGGAAAATAAAAACCCACAACCCTATAAAATAAAAAATGCCAATCACGATAGCGATTGGCATTTCAAACATTATTAATTCATTAACTATTTAATTCTTTCTTTTAACAATTGAATAATTTCATCTTTCTCTTTAAGTCTAGCCTCATACTGCTCAATAAGTTTTTCAGATAAAGCTTGATGTATGTAATAAGCAGAATTCCCTCCTTGTTGATTATTATTGATAATAATGGCTTCACTTTTCAATAACTCCTCAGGGGAAATTTCAAATACTTCACAAATACCTTCGATATTGGCCGACCAAGAGTTGCTTTCGCCATTTTCCATACGAGCATATGCTGATTGCGATATATGTAAATAATCTGCAACCTGTTCTTGAGTTAAACCTTTAATTCTACGTAGAGATCTCAGTTTATTTCCAACTATATTATTCATGTAAAAGGATTTATTTCAAAAATAATAAAGATAGGGTAATAAAACTAAAATAGGGTAAAATTATTCTTATTATGAATAAGCAATTGCAATTAGAATTTGTAGATTGCTCTTTGAAATATTAAATTTGCGATTCTTCTGAAAGAAAATATTAGAAGCAATTGCTTTGAATCTCGCATCAAAAAACTGGTAATTTTTTAGCAAACGAGATAATAAGCAGATTTGCTCACGACCCGGGCGTGGGTTTCTCTCTTATTTGTTTGCAGGTATACCAGTACCTTTGATGCAATAAGTTGAGTTCCCACGCCCATTCGTTTTTATACATTAGGCTTTTCAACTATTCTTAGCGTTGGTTTCTTCATTTTAATTGGATTGTTGCAATTAGATAAAAGAACAGGATGAAACACCAACCAAAAAGCTTAATTATCAAGGCGCAGTATAATGTTGCGTTTACGGTGTATTTTATCCTATTTCCTAAAAAACCAAAATGTCCAATTTAGGACATTATTGTTATGGGAGTGACGATATAATTTAGGCTCAGTAGTCGCTTGCCAAAACTTATTATCAATAATAAGTGGCTAAGCGATACGGATGCCTCGGTACTTCAATACTTTTTTCTCTCATAATTAACAACTACACATGATCATGGCATCCGTCCATGTAACGAAACGATGGTTTAGACCTTAAGGCTGTTCTTGCCATAGAACCTGTCTTACCAATGATTTAATTATTGGTAATGGCTATAGGCATATCTATGCGTAAGGGTAAGCGTGAATTTCAAAAAGACCCTTTAGGAATATAGAGAAGATAAAGGGTCGATACTAGAAAACCGCAGTTTTATTACAACAACTCAAAATTATGCAAAAAAGATATATTATAAGAGATAGGTGTATACTATTATTTGCCCTGCTTATCTTTTCTATTGGAACGTATTCCTTGTTTGGGAATACTAGGGGTGTTAATTTTTTTGATTTAGCTGCTTATCAGCATCGGATTAAGGGGATGGTCACCGATTCTAACGGCATTCCCATTCAGGGAGTAAACGTAGAGATAAAAGGTTCTTCAGGTGGCACTTTTACAGATAAAAGAGGAGTTTTTTATTTGGAGGCCGCCCCTACCGATGTTTTGATATTAAGCTATATCGGATTTAAATCACTGGAAGTGGTCGTGGGGAGTTCGGTGGAATTTTCCTTGGTGCTGGAAGAAGATGTAACAGATTTGGGAGCTGTCACAGTTAATGCCGGATATTATACGGTTTCTGATAAAGAACGTACCGGGAGTATTTCAAGTATATCGGCTGCTGATATAGAAGAGCAACCGGTGACCAATGTACTAGCTACCATGCAAGGTCGTATGCCTGGGGTGTTTATAACACAAGATGGAGGGGTTCCGGGTAGTGGTTTTCAGATTCAGATACGGGGGCAGAATAGTTTACGTACAGATGCAAATGTTCCGTTGTATGTTATTGACGGGGTACCTTATTCGGCACAGTCGGTTGGATCACCAAATACTAGTACAGCAGTTTTTGGATATGTAAATCCGCTTAACAGCATAGATCCTTCCCTCATAGGTAGTATTGAAGTTTTAAAAGATGCTGATGCTACTGCTATATATGGTTCAAGAGGTGCCAACGGAGTGGTTTTAATAACTACCAAAAGAGGAAAGTCAGGCAAAACACGATTTCAATTGGGGTACTCCTATGGCACAGGAAGGGTGCATAGTTTTATGGAGCTGATGCACACCGAGCAATACATAGAAATGCGGAAAGAGGCCTTTTCAAACGATGGGATAACTCAATATCCTACAAACGCCTATGATGTAAATGGAACTTGGGATCAAGATCGTTATACAGACTGGCAAGAAGTACTTATAGGAGGAACTTCTGAATACACAGATATCAACGGATCCATATCTGGTGGAAATCAGTATACTCAATTTTCTGTTAATGGGAATTATCACAAAGAAACCACTGTTTATTCTGGAGATTTTTCTTATCATAAGACAGGTATTCAAACAAGCTTAAATCATAAGACTAAAGATGGAAAATTTGGGTTACAGTTAACAGCTTCTTATACTTTACAACAAAACCATCTCCCAGGGTATTCATTAACTTCCGAGATATTTAACCTTCCCCCTAATACACCTGCTTTATATAATGAAGATGGTAGTTTGAATTGGGAGAACAGTACATGGGTCAATCCATTAAGCGGTCTTAATATTCCATATCATTCTAATGGAAATGACTTGGTTAGTAGTGGATTATTGTCATATGAATTGTTACCTGGATTTAGCATAAAAACTAGTTTAGGATTTAGCAATACCATGTTTAACGATCAATTTGCTAGACCTTCTACCAGTTATGATCCCGCACAAGAAAGAACCAGTGAATCTTCTTTGATGCGAAAGAATTCCGTGGACAGAAAGTCTTGGATTGTAGAACCACAACTTTCTTATTCAAAGGATTTTAAAAACTTTAAAACCGAATTGTTGGTTGGAGGAACTTTTCAAAATAGAACATCCTCGCAATTAGTGTACGCTGGTTTAGGGTTTACAAGTAATAGCCTTATGGATAATATAGCTGGTGCCAATCGACAAGTCGTAAGCGTGGATGATAAAACCGAATATAGATACAATGCATTATTCGGAAGGCTAAACTTCAATCTTTTCGATAGGTATATCATAAATCTTACAGGAAGAAGAGATGGTTCTTCTCGTTTTGGCCCCGGAAATCGTTTTGCCAATTTCGGTGCCTTAGGATTAGCCTGGTTGTTTTCTGAAGAACCTTTTGTTCAAAACCATTTTTCTTTTATAAGTTTTGGAAAGTTACGCTTTAGTTATGGAACTACGGGGAGTGACCTCATTGGAGATTACCAATATTTAGATACATACTCGGTCAGCGGTAAGAATTATGCCGGTATTTCTGTATTGGAACCTTCACGTCTTTATAACCCGTCTTTTAGCTGGGAGGAAAATAAAAAAATGGAAGTAGCATTAGAAACAGGCTTTCTTAAAGATCGTTTATTTCTAACCACCTCCTATTATAGGAATCTCTCATCAAATCAATTGGTCGGAATACCACTTGCAGGCACCACGGGGTTTTCATCAATTCAAGCAAATTTAGATGCCACTGTTGAAAATAAAGGATGGGAATTCTCATTTCGTTCTGAGAATTTTAGAAATAATGACTTTTTTTGGTCGACCTCCTTTAATCTTAGTATCAATAATAATAAATTACTGTCTTTTCCCGGCTTGGAAGGTTCCACCTATACCAATAGTTATGTTATAGGTAAACCATTAAATATTAAAAAATTATACCAATATGAAGGTTTGGATACTCAAAATGGTTTATATCAATTTACTGATTTTAATTCAGACGGGGCACTTACAAGTGCAAACGACCGCGAAGTAACTGTTGATATAAATCCGCAATTTTATGGTGGCCTTGCCAATAGTATTAAGTATAAAGGATTGACATTAGATTTTCTTTTTCAGTTTGTTAAGCAACAAAATTATAGCGGACTTTATTTGATGGGGATGCCCGGGGAAATGAATAACAATTTGGTATCTGTAGAAGATCGTTGGCAACAACCCGGAGACCAAGCCAAGTACCAACCTTATTCGTCAGGAACAAATGCAGAGCTTAGATCAAGATACTTAAAGTACAGACAGAGCAATGCAATTATTAATGATGCATCCTACATCAGACTCAAGACCATTTCGTTGTCTTATAAATTACCTGATCATATTCTTAACACAGTGGAATGTAGCATCATTCTTCGCGGACAAAATCTTTTTACGATTACCGGGTATGATGGCTTTGATCCGGAATCCGGGTATATCAATACAATCCCTCCTTTAAGTGTAATGACAACAGGAATTCAACTCAACTTTTAAGCTAAAATAACATAATTATGAGATGCTATAACATAAACTATATGGTAAAAGAAATTACCATTCTTTATAAAGTCCCCTACAGAAAAAACACACTTATTTGTATTTTAATCATTATTAATTTAGCACTTTCTTCCTGCGAGGATTTTGTTGAAGTCGAACTCCCTTCTTCACAATTAAACGCTGACGATGTTTTTAATGACTCTTCTTCAGCACATGCAGCTATAACCGCAATATATACTGGTATTCGGGATGCTGGCATAATAACTGACTTGAGTTACGAATTAGGAAATTACGGCGATGAACTGGATTTTTACGGTAGTGCTCAATTGAGTGTTGACAATTATTATAAAAATACGGTTTTACCCTCTGATCCCACACTCGAGAACTGGTGGAATGGGGCATATTATCAGATTTATAGCGCTAATTCAATTTTGGAACGTGTAAAAGCTTCGAAGCAACTTTCTATAGAGGATAAAGACCAACTTCTTGGTGAGGCTTTCTTTATTCGTGCCCTCTTGCATTTTTATCTTAGTGAAATTTTTGGTGATATCCCATATATAACTACATCGGCATACGAAGATAATAGATCTGTAGGTAGAATGAACTTAAATGAGGTTAGAAAACTGATAGTTGATGATTTAATCAGGGCAGCTTTATTATTGCAAGATTATTATATTTCTAATGAAAGGGTTCGCCCTAATAAAGGAGTTGTTATGGCATTATTAGCCAGAGTATATCTATACAACGAAAATTGGAAAGAAGCTTCAAGAACTGCTTCTTATGTGATTGAGCACCATGAGCTTTATAAATTGCAAGATAATTTGGATTTAAGTTATTTAAAGGAAAGCACAGAAATCATATGGCAATTATCTCCGGGTATTGAAGGGGAAAGTTCTCGAGACGGACAAGCCTTTATTATTACTAATGCACCACCGGGGAATGTAGCTTTAACGGAAACTCTTGTAAATAGCTTTGAAGAGAATGACCTTCGAAGAAGCCACTGGATTGGAGCAGCATCAAATGATGAAAATACATGGTACTATGCATTCAAATACAAGCAGAAAGGAAAAGAAGAAAGCTCTTCAGAATACAACATTATGTTTCGTCTTGCCGAGCAATACTTGATCCGAAGTGAAGCTAGGATCAAAATTGGTGACTTGGAAGGCGCAAAAGCAGATTTGAATACGATAAGAAACAGAGCTGGTCTCCCTAATGTAGATGCTTCTAATAATGAAACACTAATAAATTTAATGATGAGCGAACGTAGGCATGAATTGTTTACCGAACTCGGGCATCGCTTCTTTGATTTACGGCGCACTGGAAAATTAGATGTGACATTATCAACCATAAAACCAGGATGGGATAGTACTGATCGCTTATTTCCCATTCCAGAAAACGAGTTGCTCTTAAACCCTAATTTACAACCTCAAAACCTAGGTTACTAATGCAGACAAAACTATATAATATTGGCTTTCATAATAATCATTGGTTGCTTTTTATGGTATGCAGTATAGCAGTAACATATTGTTATCCTCAATACTCAAAATTAAAAGATATTAAACCAGAAGATTATGATAAGTGGTACGCACCTAAAAGTTATAGAATTTCAGATGATGGTTTATGGGTAAGTTACATGCTTGATTATAATGGGCTATTGGATACTCTTGTAATCAAACAGACTAACGGTATAGTCAGGTATGATCTAAAAGCTTGTTCTCATTTAGAATTTATAGGCAAAGACTTGGCAAGTTGTCGTTATGGAAAAGATGATCTTAAAATTATAAACCTTGGAACAGGAAATAAAGAAAAATTATCTGGAGCTACCGAAATAAAACTGAGTTCAGATAAGCGATTTTTGATGATTTTCAGAAAGAATAAAAAAGAGCTTACCATAAGAGACAGGATAAAAAATAAGAGTTATAAGTTAAATGGTGCGTATAGCTTTAATTATAATTCTACATACAATCTCATATGTATTTCTATATCAGATGGACTAGAATATTCACTTCAAATCTATCATTTAGATGGTTCAGCAAAACATGAAATCTTATTGAAATCCCAACACCGGAATATATTAGAATTTCATTGGTCAAATAAAAACGATAAAATAGTCTATGCTTTGGACTCAGATACTGAGGATTCAGGGATTTTAGGTGTTTATGATTTAAAAAGCAAGAAAAAAATTCATATAGAATTAACAAATGTAAATGGGTTTCCAAATGATCATAAGATTATAAGTAAAAGGGAGTTTCCTCTAAGAATTTCCAAGGATGGAGAGAGGGTTTTCTTTTTATACACTCCTAAGAGGCTTCAGAAATATAATAATATCCCACAGGTATGGAAAGCTGATGAACCCTATATATATAATGGGATGACATACCAGATGCAGGCTTATAATACACCTAAGATTGGAGTTTTAAATATTCAAGATCAGAAAATCTTAAGTATAACAGATATAGATTTTCCTAAAGCTTTAATAAGCCCTGATGAAAAGTATGCTTTAATATATGACCCTGCAAAGTATCAACCTCAAGCCCGGATGTACCCCCCAGTAGACATATATAAAATGGATCTGAAATCAGGTAAAAGATCTGCATTTTTAAAAAAACATATAATGGACTTACAAAGTCTAAACTTTAGCCCATCAGGAAGATATGTGGTTTACTATAAAAATAGAGAATGGTGGTGCTTCGACACAAAATCTAATTTGCATATAAACTTGAATTCTAAATTTAATGCTATGAGAAAAAAGCCCCTCTTTTACCAATCTCCACACTCTTCCTATCCAAAAGGTTGGACTGAAGGAGAGAAATCTATTTTTATGCATGACGAGTTTGATGTATGGGAAGTGTTTGTTAATAATGAACATCCTAAGAAATTGACTTCCGGAAGAGAAAAGAAAATCTCTTACAGATTAGTTAACGAGCCGGAAGTAAAAGGTACTCAAAAAGAACAGATGGGTGTTTTTTTGGAGCGACAAACTTTACTGCTGTCAATGGAAAAAAACACAGAAAGAGGAGTGGCGATTTTAAAGCCTAATCATAATATGACAATTATTTCATTTGGGGAGCAGTACTTAAAGAACCTAAATATTTCCGGCGATGGAAACACAGTTACTTTCTCCGAGGAACGTTACGATCAACCACAGAAATTGATGTTATACCATATAAGATTAGATACGTTAAAGACTCTTTTTCAAAGTAATCCACATTACAAAAAATATAAGAGTGGTTTAAATCAAATGATTAGATATCGTAACCATAATGGCAAAGAATTATCAGGAATCCTCCGTTATCCTGTAGATTATAATAAAGATTCCATATACCCTATGGTAGTAAGGGTTTATGAAAAACAAAATCATTTACTTAATCAATATAAAAATCCAGGATTATATAATGGTACGGGTTATAATCTGAAAAATTTAGTTCATAAAGGATATTTTGTTTTCCTACCTGATATTGAATATAAAATTGGTGAACCTGGATATTCTGCGGCAGATTGTATCATTTCAGGAACCAATAAAGCTTTAGATATTGCATCTATTGATCCAAAAAGGATAGGACTTATTGGTCATTCTTTTGGTGCATATGAAGCTCTTTTCACCATTACACAGTCTCAATTGTTTCGAACCGCTATTGCCAGTGCTGGAGTTGCCGATTTTCCAAGAGAGTATTTGTACTTAGCAGATACATCTGTTCTAAATTTTAATATGTATGAATATTCACAATCACGTATGGGAAATTCCTTATTTGAGGATTATCAAGGGTATTTAGACAATTCTCCGTTGTATCATGCAAAATCAATCCAAACCCCTCTTCTACTATGGTGTGGTATGGAAGATTATCATGTAAATTATTATCAAAGTCTCTCTTTCCATTTAGCCTTAAAAAGAATGGGAAAGAAAAATACGCTACTTATGTACCCAGAAGAAGATCATATTATAAGTAGTCCTGAGAACCAAATGGATTTAACAAACCGGGTTGAACAATGGCTAGATCATTATTTAAAAGGAAAGCCTAAACTAGATTGGATGCCATAAAAGGTAAAAAAGAGGGTGAATTCACATCACCCTCTTCCATGAAATTAGACTATTGCTCAGGTCGGTACAACTTTATTGTACATTCACCAAATTCATTCTTTCCAAACACTTGTTCGCCACCAACGGTACAATCAATTTCCGTTTGAGTGTTTAAACACATATCTGACTCCTCACATTCGGTTTCCGAATTGTTTATTTGGAGATATCCCTGAACAAGGGCGTTCGTTTCAGCTTTTTCACTCATCGCATGAGTCGTAAAAGCTCCTCCTATGGCTACCCCTAATACAATGATAGGTAACCATTTTCTAAAATCTGTTTTCATAATTTTACAGTTTTAAAAGATTAATAATTTATAGATTACTGCAGTAACCTATACTAACATCACGTGAATTATCTTAAATATCATTATGTTCTTATAACATTTGTTTTAAATCATATCTGACCAGTTTATTTCCTGCAAAACCATAGAAGGATTTTCCTATAATAAAAAAACGTCTAACCGATTCTCCCGATTCTTTATAAACATAAAAGCTGCTTTTGTAATTGGTAGAACTTAATTCGTATACATCGATGGTTTCGGTTTGTTCCCATGTTGTATAAGACTCAAACCGTCCTTTGATTTTAGATCGAATATAAAGTAATCCATCGGAGGCAAAAGCTGAAGGATTGACCATCAAGGATGATATGAGTTTTCGCTCGTTTCGCTCATCAGTTTGGACTGTATCTATTTTAAGCTGTGCCTTCGTAATAGTATCTATAGTACTACCTCTTTGTTTTAAATTAATATGGTTATTGGCAATAGCATAACTATTACGATAGTAATATACATACACCAATTGATTAGTACTGGAATCAAAACTAAGGGTTCCATCCACATCAAAAATCCCGTCTATTTGCTTTTCTAATATTTCGGGGGATAATCTGTATGGTAAAGAATCCTTGACTTGTAATATCCCAAGACTATACATTTTCTTAAAAGGATTATAAGTTTTTATAGCTATTGAATCTCTTCCAATTGTTTGGTATTCGGAAAATTGTTTTCTACCATCTATCCGTTTGAGTACCTTCCAATTCAAAATATTTCCTTTGAGAATCCTTGATATTTGTCCATCTATCAGGTAAAAAAATGGAGGGGATACTCTTACTTGAGTAGCAATTGATGGTAAGTCCTTTTTTGATATCTTGATTGTTTTTATTTCTTTTGTATGTAGAGAAGTGTCAATAATCATAACCCTTAAAGGACTACTGTAATTTCCCAAATAGATTTTATTGTCCTTAACTCCGGCAAGATAATAGGCGTTTCCATTTAAGTCTGTTTCTGATGTCTTTGTTATCCCATGAGTATACCGTCGGATAAAGGGATTCTCAGTATAAATGATTCGCTCTGAGGTTAGAAATAACATGGTGACTGCACCAATACTTAGAAGCGTGATTACAGAAAGTAATGCGTAAGATTTATGCTTACTCTTGTTTTTATAATATCTATTTCTGTAAACAATGATGGCCAAAGAAGCTATAAAGATGAAAGATAAATTAAAAATAAGATGCGTCTTCCATCCCATTTTTTCAAGAACTCCACCACAAGAGCAGGGAATATTCGAAGCATAATTCAAAATAATATAAATGTAGGTGGTAAACATGACCATTAAGACCAATGACGTTAATAAACCTATATAACGGGTGTTTTTATTTAGAAGTAGAAAAGCCGTTAAAATTTCAGATATGGGAACAATCCACACTAGCCAACCGGCATAGACACTCAGCATTGGTGCTTGTCCAAGTTGAATTCGAAAATTTTCAAAATCCAACAGTTTAGTGAGTGCTGCATATACAAAAAGGAGTATAAACAGATAACTGATGATCTCCGTAATTAAACCTGTATGTTTTTGATACCATTTCATATCATTTGAAATTATTTGGTATTAAATGCTATAAATCAATGCACTAATGGTTCTGCCAAATAAAGGTAAATGATTATAAAAGTGGACTTTGGTGGGTTTACCTTATTTTTTTACGGTATTTCCGCATTTAACATTTTATTTAAAGGGAAAACTAGTCTTTTTAGATAAAACCTTCTTCTTTAGCCCTTTTAATAAGCTCTGAGCTTTTTTCTACACCAAAGAGATCCTTAAGACGTCGTTTCCTCTTTTCTAAAGCAGATAAGGATAGTGTCATTTTTTTAGTGATCATTTTCATGGTATAAAAGCGTGAGAGCAGGTATAGTCAGTTTGGCAAGAATTTCCACCCTCACTATATCTTCTTCATTATCTATTACCGATAAAATAACTACAGGTTTATTATACCAACTTTTAAGTTCTTTTAATAACTCATGACCGCTTTTGTCGGGTAAACCAATGTCTAATAAAACTGCATCTGGCAAATGACTTGCTGCTAAAGCCAAACCTTCTTTGGCACTGCTTGCCTGAATAACCTTGTAATCATTACTTTCTAAATTTATCTGAAGTAATTTTCTTATCTGCGGCTCATCATCTATAACTAATACTTGTGCTCTATTGGTTTCCATAAGCTTCTATTGTTGTAGTTTCGGCAGGTATTTTAATAGTAAATTTTGCACCCCCATTAGTTTTATTCTGTAAATGAATGGTTCCGTTCATAGCTTCTGTAAAACCTTTGACAATTGACAACCCTAAACCGGTACCTCCTATATTATTATTCAGACGATAAAATTTATTGAAAACAGCCTCCATCTTATCAATTGGGAAACCACCTCCATTGTCAGAAATAATAACCTCACAAGAATTTTCTGCATGTTTAGCTTCAATCTTTATCAAAGACCCCTTGGGAGTGTGTTGCACCGCATTATGGATAATATTATGGACTACTTGCTCTAAAAGACCAATATCTAATTTAAAAAGTGGTAATTCCTCATTAGGAGTAAAGACTATAGAATGATTTAAAAGATTTTCTTTGTTTCTTTTGATGGTAGTAAAAATTAGCTCATTTAAATCGCACCAATCCTCTTTAGGTTTTATAAATCCAGCTTCCAACCTACTCATGCTTAATAAATTTTCAACTTGCCTATTTAAGCGTGTCCCTGCGGTTTCAATCTCAGAATACAACACTTTTCTATTAACATCCGTAAGTTTGTTGCCCCCGTCGTTTATAGTGTCTATAGCACCAATAATGGTTGCTATGGGTGTTCTTAATTCATGCGATAAAGAATTTAACAATGTATTATATAGCTTAATGGCATTGGCTTTCTCTTCTTCATCTCGCCGTTTTTTGTCGTATTCTCTAATTTTATATGTTAGTACCGCATTGATAGAAGCAATAACAAAATACATAAAAAACATAAGAGCATCCTCTGGTGATCCTATATGAAACGTTAAGATTGGAGGGATAAAGAAGAAATTCCAGATTAATGCACTTAATAATGCAGATAACATTACCGGAAATATATCAAATAAAATAGCATTAAGAGAAACCACCAAGAGCAAAATAAGTGCAACTGCTCTAAAACCAATAATGTCTACTGATAAAAAACATAAAATAGCAGATACCATAACAAGCGATACACTTATTAGGTACTGTTTTTTCTTACTATAATGTCTTGTTTTAAGGATTTCCAAATCTTTTACTCAATCATCGAGAGTTTTAATTACAAAAGTACTTTATCTAACATAAAGATTTTATATAAACTTATATGGCAACATCAAATTGTAAGAATTACTCAAGATAAAACTCGCTTTAAAAAATCCCTCTCTTCTAATTTCTGATAAATCAAAGTAACCTTCTCTGGCTATCGAGAACCAATTAAAAGTATAGCTTTCCCCTTTGCTAATCGCTTTTCTATGGATTCTTTAATAAATTTTTTTTATCATATTTACTGATTACATTCACCAAATATTATGTTTTTGATTAAATGTGATCAATACTTAAACCTAAAATAACAAGCATCACACTTCTTTTTACACAAAAAAAGACCATCAAATTAATGATGGTCTCTTAAATATAGTTTTTAAAAAAGTAGTTTACCCTTTTACATCAACTACTTTATGTTTTTTTATGTTGTTTATTTTTAAATCTTCTAAAACATTTACAGCCTCTTCGATATAAACGTCTTTAGATAGATTTTTATGCCAACGGTCTCTTTTCTCTCTTAACGTACTATCTTTAGTCATTAAATCCTCTTCATAGGGCAACGATTTAAAAGAAAGATCGGTTTGATAATCTGCAATTTTTCTAAAGCGTTTTAAAACCTCTTCATCTTTTTCTATTTCAGCTTTATACTTATCAATATTCAACGGATATTCTTTTTCTTCTTGCTTTTCTTTAACCCATTGCGCATTCTCATCAATCAATTTCAACTGGTCGTTCTTAGCCATTCTAGCTTTACTTCTATCAATTGTTTCTTCATAATCAATATAACCAGCCCAATCTTCATAATTCAAAGATTCTATTTTATCCCAAGGAAGTGGATTCTCTTGGTCTTTCTCTCCAATATCTCTGTAACTATACCTGTCTGGAACCACCACATCACTCTTAACTCCTTCTAATTGTGTGGAACCACCATTAATTCGGTAGAATTTCTGAGTAGTAACTTTTAAAGCTCCTACATCTCCATATTCATTATCCCCTCTTAAAAACCTGTTTAAGTCAATTACATTTTGAACAGTTCCTTTTCCATATGTTTGTTTACTTCCAAGAATAATTGCTCTTTTATAATCTTGCATTGCCGCTGCTAAAATTTCAGAAGCAGAAGCCGATAGTTCGTTTACCAATATTACAAGTGGTCCATCCCACTGCACCCTATCATCTGTGTCGGAAAGTACTTCTTTTTCTTTTCCTGTCGATTTTACTTGAACAATTGGCCCTTCTTTTATAAAAAGTCCAGCCATATCAACCACAGTTTTTAAAGAACCTCCTCCATTATCTCTAAGGTCTAAAATTAATCCTTCTGCTCCAGCCTTTTTCATTTCCTCAATTTCTTTTGCAACATCGGAAGCAGCATTTCTATTTTTATAATCATCAAAATCTATATAGAATTTTGGAAGATTAATTACACCAAAAGTACGTTCTCCTTTTTTTACTACGGAAGACTTTGCATAAGATTCTTCAAGTTCTACAACATCTCTCTCAATAGCTACTTCTTCTACTGTACCATCTAAACGCTTAATTGTAAGTAAAACTTTAGATCCCTTAGGTCCTTTTATCAATTTAACCGCATCTTCTAAACGCATACCTACAATACTTACAGGAGTTTCGTTTTCCTGACCTACTTTCATGATAATATCTCCAACTTCTAATAAATTACCTCTCCAAGCAGGACCTCCAGATATTATTTCTATAATTTTAATATGATCATTCTTTTTCTGTAATCTAGCTCCAATTCCTTCAAATTTACCAGACATACTTACATCAAAACGCTCTTTATCATCGGGAGCAAAATAAAATGTATGTGGATCAAATTCTTCCACAATAGCATTTAAATAAGCTGCAAACCAATCCTTACGCTGTAAATCTTCCATAAATTCGAAATACTCTCCTAAAGTTTTCATGGTAGCTTCACGCGTTTCTTTCTCTAACGCAACAGGATCTTTTGATGATGCTCCTTCAACATTTTCGTCTATTGCTTTTTTAGGATTCCCTTTTTCATCTACCAACTTTCCTTGAACACCATCCTCAGTCATTTCATTTTCAACAGTAATACTATCAGAAGATTCTTCCATAGCACTTACATAACGCTCAATAGTAGAGAACTTTAATTGCTTTCTCCAACGCTGCCATAACTCTTCTTTGTTCTTAGCAAATGGTATGTTTTCATAATCCACATCAATTACTTCGTCTTCGTTATAATCATATGGCTCCTCTAATACGTCTTTATACATTACAGAAGCTTCGTCCATACGCTGCATAAGTCTGTCGTAGGTAAGATTGAAAAAAGACAAGTCAGAAGTTTTTATTTGATCGTCAATTGCAGATCTATATTCATTAAACTCATCTATATCACTTTGTAAAAAATAACGCTTTAATGGATCTAAAGACTCTATATAATTATCATACACATGTTCAGAAAAATCATCATCCACATCTTTTGGATTAAAATGAGCATTTTCCAATACATAGGATATTAAATCAAGCAGTAGCTTGTCTTTATCTGGATTATCAAATGTTTTATTTGTAAAACTACACGATGCAGCAGACACTAATAATGCCGCCAACAAATACACAAATTTCCTTTTCATTTACATTTTTTTTATAGAGACTTCATCAAAATTCCGTTCATCTCTGCATTCTTTAACGCTAAATATCTTACTATTCTTATAAGGTTTGTAATATAATAAAAAACCCATTATGTAAAATATTTAATGTTCCAATCTCTTAATTTATATCGTTCTCTTCAATAAAGATCAACTAAATTAAGGAAAAAATCGTGCCACAACATACCAAACCCACTAATATTTTGTTAAACCCTCAATATTCCTTATTTCTTTAACAGACAGTGTTAAAATTGAAAAAATACACAACACCATCCCCACTATTTTATCTACTCAAAAAACTTATGTTACTTATAACTTTTCAATAACTCCTACAAAGTTTTAAATTGATTATTTTAGCATTGTAAATGAAATTTTAAAATGAAAAAAAGACCCTTAATACTTGTTACCAACGACGACGGAATTACAGCACCTGGAATTAGAGCTTTAATAGACGTTATGAATGAAATTGGCGATGTTATTGTTGTAGCTCCAGACAGTCCTCAAAGTGGCATGGGACACGCCATTACAGTTAATTCAACGCTGTATTGTAGTCCGATAACAATTAACCATGATGATGTTCAACTAGAATATAGTTGTAGTGGAACTCCTGCAGACTGTGTAAAACTAGCTGTTAATGAGATTCTGAATAAAAAACCCGACATCTGTGTTAGTGGTATTAACCACGGTTCAAATTCTTCTATTAATGTTATTTATTCTGGAACAATGAGTGCTGCTGTGGAAGCCGGAGTAGAAGGAATTCCTGCTATTGGCTTTTCTCTGTGCGATTATTCTTGGGAAGCAAATTTTGATGCAGTCAAAAAACATGTAAAAACAATTACAGAAAGTGCTCTTAAAAATGGGATGCCAAAAGGTGTTGTTTTGAATGTAAACTTCCCAAAACTTCAGGAAAAAGATATTAAAGGTATTAAGGTTTGCCGACAAGCAAATGCACGTTGGGTGGAAGAGTTTGACAAACGTACCAACCCTATGGGAAGAGAATATTATTGGCTTACCGGAAAATTTGTGAATCAAGATAAGGGCGAAGATACCGACGAATGGGCATTGGCAAACGGTTATGTTTCTTTAGTGCCAGTACAGTTTGATTTAACAGCACACCATGCTATTCAAGATTTAAATACTTGGAGCTTAAATGACTAGAAAAGAAATATTTATTGGATTTACAGTTGGAATTATTGCCAATCTTATAGGTACCTTATTATATCTAATTATTTTTTCCGAATTGAGTATTCAAGAGAGTATTATTGTTGCTCGAGAGCAAGGCCACTTAGGAAGTTTATTGGCATTAGGAGCATTACTAAATCTCGCTGCTTTCTTCGGATTTATAAAAATTAAAAGAGATCAACGTGCAAAAGGGGTACTTATAGCTACTTTTTTAACGGCTTTTATTATATTGTTACTGAAAATATTTTAAAACCTCTTCGAGATGTACTCGTAAGGTTTTAAGCTGAATAAATTACGAATGTTCTGTATAATTTAGGAGCATTTTAAACCTCATATCGTGAGAAAAACTTATAATTAGTGAAGTATTATATTATTGCAGGCGAAGCATCTGGAGATTTACATGCTTCCAACCTCGTTAAGGAACTCGCAAAAGTAGATGCCAATAGTTCTTTTAGAGGTTGGGGTGGCGATTTAATGCAACAAGCTGGCGTTGACCTGGTTAAACACTATAAAGAGCAATCTTTTATGGGCTTTTTTGAAGTGATTATGAACCTTCCCAAAATATTTTCAAACATAAAATTCTGCAAGCAAGATATTGAAAACTTTAATCCTGATGTGCTGATTTTTATTGATTATTCAGGCTTTAATTTAAGAATTGCTAAATGGGCAAAACACCTTAATTATAAAACTTTCTATTATGTTTCTCCTCAAATATGGGCTTCGCGCGAAAGTAGAATTGAAGCCATAAAACGAGATATCGACGAGATGTTTGTTATTCTTCCCTTTGAAAAGGAATTTTATGAAGAAAAACATAAGTATCCTGTAAATTTTGTAGGGCATCCTTTACTAGATGCCATTGGATCTAGAAAGCAAATCCTCCCAGACGATTTTAGAAAACAGCATCAATTAGACCATAGAGAAATTATAGCACTACTTCCAGGAAGTAGAAAGCAAGAAATAACAAATATGCTTTCTATAATGCTTAGTATTGTTGACGATTTTAAAGAATATCAATTTGTAATTGCCGGCGCTCCTAGTCAGGAGTACACTTTTTACGAACAATTTATTGGCAAAGCCAACGTTCATTTTGTATCAGGAAAAACCTACGATTTACTAAGCGTTTCCAAAGCTGCTTTGGTTACTAGCGGAACTGCAACTTTAGAAACTGCCCTGTTTAAAGTACCAGAAGTAGTTTGCTATAAAGGAAATTGGATTAGCTATCAAATTGCAAAACGTATTATTACTTTGGAATATATTTCGTTGGTTAATTTAATTATGAATAGAGAAGTAGTTAAAGAACTTATTCAAAATGAGCTAACTACTAAAAACCTGAAGTCCGAATTAAAGAAGATTCTTACTCCTGAAGTACGAGAAAAGATGTTTTTAGATTATTTCGAATTAGAAAAAAAACTAGGAGGTAAAGGCGCTAGCAAAAAAACTGCTGAACTTATTTATAATAAAATTTCCTAATTTGCACGAAACCCCAATAGTTTCTATGAAAAAAACAATAACGATTCTTTTAATAACCATCAGTATTTTATCTTGTAAATCTACCAAGAAAACAGTTTCTGTTAAAGGCGATACAGCTTCCAAAAAAGAAGCTTCATATAAAGAAAAAAAAGGAAGTAAAGAAGCTAATAATATTATAAAAACTGCCTTATCATACAACGGAACACCCTATAAATATGGCGGAACTACTAAAAGAGGTATGGATTGTTCTGGTCTAATTTATATTTCCTTCAAAGAAAATGATATTGCACTTCAACGTGCTTCTTACATGATGGCAACCCAAGGAAAGAAAATTAAATTAAAAAATGTAGAAAAGGGAGATTTATTGTTTTTTACGACCAATAAAAGTAGTCGAAAAATAAATCATGTCGGACTTGTAGTGGATGTTAGAGGAAATGACATCCGCTTTATTCATTCAACAACTTCCAGAGGTGTGCTCGTTTCTTCTTTAAGTGAGGGGTATTGGAATTATGCTTTTAATCACGCTAGAAAAATTTTATAGTTTATTTTTTATATATTTAGTATTTAATCTATGTGAAAATACTAAATTATCCTATTTTCAAACTCTTGATTTTCCTGTTCTTCGGAATTTGTGGCGGTCATTACTATGACATAAACTTAAACGTTCTAACCTACTTTTTAGTAGGCTGTATAGTACTTCTAGTCGGCTTAGTCCGTAAGAAAAAACATGCTTCTCTTTTTATTTTTGGATTTATAACTTACCTGTCTCTCTTTTTTATTGGGATGCTTATTACAACTATACATACTGATAAAAACCCAAATCATTACAGTCATTTTTATAATAAAGGAGACGAAATAACTTTTAGAATAATCAAGGAACTTAAAACTAGTGCATATTATTACAAATACGAAGCTAAAGTAATAGCGATTAAGGAAAAAGAAGTAGTTGGCACTATTATATTCAACTTAAAAAAAGATAGTATTCCTGTTAAACTACCCAATGTTGATGCTGAATACACTACTAAAATTGCTCTAAAAGGAATCTTTCCCCCTCTTAATCCACATCAATTTAATTATAAAAAGTATTTATCAGAACATGGAATTTATCATCAACTACAAGCAGATGAAAAGGGTGTTAAAATAGTCTCTAATAAAGTAAAAACTATTTATGGGTACGCGGCTTTATTCCGAAAGAAGGTCAATAAAATCCTTACAAAATACCCATACAAAGAAGAAATAGCAGTAGTAAATGCATTATTACTAGGACAACGACAGGATGTATCCAATGAAATATATGAAGCCTACATTTCAGCTGGCGCAGTTCATTTATTAGCAATTTCAGGGCTACATATTGGAATTCTATTTTTATTACTTGATTTTATCCTAAAACCCTTAGAAAAAATAAAAAATGGAGAAATTACAAAGCTCATTTTAATAATTACAATACTCTGGATGTTCGCCATAATTGCTGGTGTGAGCGCTTCTGTAGTAAGAGCTGTTACTATGTTTTCATTTATTGCCTATGCCAGAAAACTCAATCGCCCCAAAAACATTTATCATGCACTTATTACCTCCATGTTTTTTCTGCTAATAGTAAACCCTAAATATATTTTTGATGTAGGATTCCAATTAAGTTATACGGCTGTTTTTGGAATTGTTTGGATCCAACCAACCTTGATATCCTTTTGGAATCCTAAAAACAAAATACTGATTTACTTATGGAATTTATTAACCGTTAGTGTAGCGGCTCAATTAAGTGTTTTACCAATTACTTTGTATTATTTTCATCAATTTCCAAGCCTGTTTTTTGTCTCAAACCTAGTTATTATTCCATGTATTGGTTTCCTTCTAACATTAGGATTTTTACTTATTATTTTAGCTTTTATAAATGCTTTACCAGATTTTTTTGCTGAAGGCTATTTTATACTAATCCGAATAATGAATGCATTTGTTGAATGGATTGGAAGTAAGGAAGAATTTATTTTTACAGAGATTCATTTTACAAGCCTAAACTTCTTCACGGTTTCAGGATTAATTATAGCTCTTGTATTACTAATGAAAAATAACAATAAACATAATTTTATACTTTTCTCTGGAAGCTTATTACTATGCTTTGGCAGCATTTTTTATCAGTATAAAAAAACAGAAAATCAACAGCGATTTATCATTTTTCATAAAAGTAGAAATACATTCATGGCGCTTCAGAAAGGAAATCAATTACAAGCAAACACTCCCTTATTAAAGGAAAACTACTTATTTAAAACTTATAAAATTGGAGAAAACATACATACAATTGAATATTTAAAATTCCCATCTAGCTTTAGCTTTCAGCAACAAAAAATAATAATTATAGATAGTTCTGCTACATATAATAAAGAAGAAACCGCAGCTATATTATTGTTAACTGGCTCCCCAAAGGTTAACCTAAATAGAGTTGTATCAGAAATAAAACCTAGAGTGGTAATTGCGGATGGAAACAACTATAGATCGTTTGTATCTCTTTGGAAGGCCAGTTGTAAAAAACAAAAAATCCCTTTTCACTATACTGGTGAAAAGGGAGCTTTTATATTGGATTAATATTGTAATCAACTATCTCGGGGCAAGCCTACGAGGTATTCAAAGGAAACAATCTTAATCCATTTCGACGTAGAACACTTCGGTAAACTCAGTACAGGCTTTGGGGAATAAAACCCTCAATGAGGGATTTAATGAATTCCATGCATCCATTTACGCAACGTAGGAACTAAAAGTAGCAATATTAATGTAGCACCTGCCACCACAAAAACACCCCAAGTAAGGTACGTGTCTGCATAAACACTCAATGTTTCTGTAGGGTGTGCACCTTCGGCAACACTTTCTGATGCTGTTAAAGAACCAATCCATCCTGCCATTTTATTCCCTATTGAGATTGATAAAAACCATGCTCCCATAACAAAACCTACAATTTTATTTGGAGATAATTTTGTTACCATAGATAATCCTACAGGGGACAAAGAAAGCTCTCCCATTGTATGAAATAAATACATTAAAGCAATAAACACTACAGAAATTAAGCCCTCATTATTAGGAAAATATTTAGCTCCAAGTACAATAATGGCAAATCCAAAGGCAAGTAATCCTAATCCTAATACAAACTTCATAGGCGTACTTGGTTCTTTTTTAGCTTTATTTAAACGCAACCACATAAAAGAAAATAATGGCGCCAATAAGATTATAAATAGCGGATTAAAACTCTGGAATATTGAAGATGGAAGTACCGTTCCTAAAAAAGATCTATCTACATTCTTTTCAATAAAAATTGTTAAAGAACCTCCCGCTTGCTCAAAAAGAGCCCAAAAAACGGCATGGAAAAAAAATAATACCACAACAACAAGTAAACGTTGCCCTTCTACTTTATCATCACTTTTTAGAGCGTGATAAATAATATACCCAACAATAAATACTGAAATAACCAAAAGCAATGTAGACATTACTTCATTTAAATTAAGCATTAAAGCACAAATAGGAATGGCTAGTAAGGAAAGAACAATAACCGAAACTGCTGGCTTAGTTCCAAATATTTTGACACTCCCATCTTTTACCTCTTGAGGCTCTAGTCCTTTCTCTCCAAAGCCTTTTGCAAAAGCCCAAAATACAAGTAATCCAATTAGCATCCCAATTCCTGCTAGTCCGAAACCGTAATGCCAATTTATATTTTGACCAACATATCCGCAGGTAAGAATTGCAAGAAAAGAACCGATATTTACTCCCATATAAAAAATAGAGAAAGCTCCATCTTTACGGGGATCATCTGTTTCATAGAATTCTCCCAAGAAGGAACTTACATTCGGTTTAAAAAATCCATTTCCAACTATAATAAGTCCTAAAGCACCAAAAAACATAGGCATATTTCCTTCAAGATCTCCAAATGCTTGGAAGCCTAGTGCAAAATGACCTAATACCATTAGGAAACCTCCCCAAATAATAGTTTTTCTAAATCCTAGATATTTATCGGCTACCATCCCTCCCAACACTGGAAAAAGGTACACCATAGCTGTATAGGAACCATAGATTGCATAAGATTTTACTTCGGCGGCACTTTGTGCCATATCTATAAAAAGCACTTTCGTCATGTACAACACCAATAAGGCACGCATTCCATAATAGGAAAAACGTTCCCACATTTCGGCAAAAAATAAAACAAATAATGCTTTTGGATGCGTTTTTCTATTGGTATAAATAATAAAAGGAACCCATAGTAAAACAAAAATCCATCCTACTGTTAAAATCCATAATGTCAAATCCATAATTCAAATTTTAAGTTACTCACTAAATGAGGTTTTATATACGCTGAGCCGTCCAAAATTTACTGAAGGGCGCTTTAAAACTCTCCTAATTGCTCTTGGACTTGCCTCTACGTAAGTTAACTATTTTCTTAGCGGCTATTAAAATTAATTTAAAACTATAGTTGGTTAACTTCTAGATTAATTGGTAGATGTTTCAAGCTCTTTTGCCATCTCATCTCTTACATCTCCTTCATTATCTTCTGCTCCGTGCGTTAGACGTTTTAATGGTTTCAACAATAAAATTACAAGCACCCCTATTAAAGACCATATTACAGCTATTCCTGTAAAAATTTCAAATTCTCCAAGGTTTTGCGCACTTTGACCAATTAGTCCTGCAAATTTATTCCCTAATCCTGTTGCTGCCCAATAGAGTCCCATAATTATAGAAGCGTATTTTAATGGCGCCAATTTGGTAATAAAAGATAATGAAACTGGTGAAGCACAAAGCTCCCCAATAGTATGAAATAAATAAGCTAGAATTAACCAATACATTGCTGAAGAACCTTCTGTTTCATATTGAACAGAAGCTGCACTCATAAAACTAAACCCTAAGGCCATCACTATAATACCAATTGCAATTTTGAATAGGGAAGAAGCTTCTTTCCCTTTTTTCTTCCATTTAAGCCAAAAAGCTCCTACAATGGTTGCAAGTGTAATAATAAAAAATGAATTCACGGATTGAAATACCGAAGCTGGTACAATCCACCCTAATAAATTTCTATCGGTTTTTTGTTCTGCATACAAATTCATTAATCCACCAGCCTGCTCAAAAGCAGCCCAGAATAAAACAATTAATAAGAATGAAATCAATAATACCTTAACTCTATCTTTTTCAATTTTAGTTAATGGTTTATTTAACAATTCTCTATCCTGTTCATTTTTAGATGAAATAGGATTTCCTACATGCTTTAAATATTTCTGTCCCCAAATATATACTAATTGCCCTACAAACATTCCTATTGCAGCCAAACCAAAACCATAATGCCAATTGATTTTTTCTCCTACATATCCACAAAGAATAGGCGCAGCAAAACCTCCAATATTAATCCCCATATAAAAGATATAGAATCCTAAATCTCTTCGTTCGTCTTTTTGCTTATAAAGCCCTCCAACCATGGAAGAAATATTGGGTTTTAGACACCCTACTCCAAGGATAATAAATAAGCAACCTATATAAAATGAAGTTTCAGAATTCAAAGCCAAAACAGTGTGTCCTATACATAATAGAATTCCACCAACCATTACAGTTTTCTTCTGACCTAAAAGTCTATCGGCAATCCATCCTCCAGGAATAGAAGACATATAAACCAACATGGTATACCATCCATATAGCGCTAAAGCTTCGTCGTTTGTCCAGCCAAACCCAGGATTATCTGAAGTAGTTTCTGCTACTAAAAATAAAGTAAATAGCGCACGCATTCCATAATAAGAAAAACGCTCCCATAATTCAGTGAAAAATAAAATATACAATCCTTTCGGATGACCAAATAATTCACTTTTATTAGGTTCTTGAGTTATTGTAGACATTAATTGTTAGGGTTTAATTAGTACTATTCTCTATAACGAGACTTAAATTTAAATATTCCGATAGTAGCATTTACATCCTTATATTAAGCATATTCACGCTACTATCGGCTTAAAATTATTTAATTGTTGATTGTTTTAGGCTCTGAAATATTATCAGGTTTTTCTCCTAAATGCTCATCAATAAAATTAGTCATTTTGGTATACAATTGTAAACGTGTGTTTCCTCCATAAATACCATGGTTTTTATCTGGATAAATAGCCCAATCGAATTGCTTGTTTGCTTGAATAAGGGCTTCTGCCATTCTCATTGTATTTTGAACATGCACGTTATCGTCTCCTGTTCCATGGATTAACAAATAATCTCCTTTTAACAATTCAGGATAACTTAATGGCGAATTTTCATCATATCCACTTGCATTCTCCTGAGGTGTTTGCATATATCTTTCTGTATAAATAGAATCGTAAAAACGCCAGCTGGTAACTGGAGCTACCGCAATAGCCATACTAAACACATCATTTCCTTTAAGAATGCTATTGGTACTCATAAAGCCTCCATAGCTCCATCCCCAAATTCCAATTCTACTTTTGTCAATATACGGAAGATTTCCGAGTTTTTTTGCTGCTGAGATCTGATCCTCTACTTCGTATTTTCCAAGCTCTTTATAGGTTACTTTTTTGAATTCTGCGCCTTTAAATCCTGTACCTCTTCCGTCTACACACGCAATAATATATCCTTTTTCTGCAAGCATTTGATACCAATAATCGTTGGAACCCATCCATCTATTGGATACTTGCTGAGAGCCTGGCCCAGAATATTGAAACATAAATAATGGATATTCTTTATTAGGATCAAAATTCTTTGGCTTAATCATCCACATGTTTAATTCGTTCCCATTGATGTTGATAGTAGAAAATTCTTTAGGAGAAATCTCATAAGACGACATTTTTTTAAGCAATGCATCGTTATTTACAATCTCTTTTAATTCTTTTCCTGTTTTACTATCATTTAGAGTATATCGTGTAGGTAAAGAAGCACTCGAAAATGAATTGATATAGTAGCTAAAATCTGCACTAAAAGTAGCATTATTAGTACCTTCTTCACTAGAAAGCCTTTCTTTATCTTTTCCATTCAATTTAATAGCATATACATCTCTATTGATAGATCCATTTTCTACCGATTGGTAAAATATGCGATTTGACTTCTCGTCATACCCATAATAATTGGTTACTTCCCAAGTACCTTTGGTTACTTGGTTTTGAAGTTTTCCATTTTTATTATAATGAAAAATATGGTTGTAACCATCTTTTTCACTTGTCCAGATAAAGCTATTGTCATCTAAAAAAGTAAGATTATCGGTTACGTCTATATATGCCTTGTCGGTTTCATGAAGCACTACTTCAGCCCCTTTATTTACATTGTAGAAATAAAGCTTCATATCGTTCTGATGGCGATTAAGCACTTGTGCACTTAATACATCTTCGTCATTAGTCCACTCAATTCTTGGAATATAATAAGCATTGTTTAGGTTAACTTCTTTAGTTTCTTCAGAAGCTACATTGTACGTATGTAAACTTACCTTTGAGTTATTTTCTCCAGCTTTTGGGTACTTAAAAACCTGTTGTGTTGGATATAATTTATCTCCATAAACATCCATAGAAAATTCTGGAACTTCACTTTCATCAAAACGGATATACGCTAGGTAAGTCCCTGTTTTATTCCAATCGAAAGCTCTTACAAAAGCAAATTCTTCTTCATAAACCCAATCGGTAACTCCATTGATGATTTTATTTTTCTTCCCATCGGTTGTTACTTGTACTGTATTTCCTTTTTCTAAATCTTTTATGTAGATGTTATTTTCAAATACAAAAGCAACTTTAGAACCGTCTGGAGAAAAAGTAGGTTCTTGAATTTTATTTTCTGAAATTAATTCTAAATCCTTTGAAGCAATAGTATACACATAATACTTTCCTAATTTAGATCTCCTGAAAACTGATTCTACATCGGTTGCCAAAATTAACTTCGACTCATCCTTACTAAATGTATACGACGAAAAGTAGTTGATATTTGGTAAGTCCGAAGAAGTAACTATGGTTTCAACTTTTTCTAAAGTTTTATAATTGTATTTATCGATGGCGGCACTTTTTGAGCTCCTATCGAAGTTCAAAACTGTGTATTGTGTACCATTTTTCATGGAATGTAGTACATCCATTCCTTCAGTGCGAAAGGCACCTCCCCATATTTCTTCTAAAGTAATTTTCTGATTTTGAGCAGTTGTGAGGGAAACTAGACCTACAAAAAGTAGGAGCAACGTATAATGTCTCTTCATTAATTGTTATGTATTGATTAAAAAACCGTCAAGTTTACTAAAAATTTCACAGATACCGTAACTTTTAGCGTTAAACCTTCCCTTTATCGCTATCCTTTCTTACGGAAATGCCCTCTTTGTTATATCAAACAATCAGAATTCTAAATTATTATTGATAAAGCTCACAAATAAGACCGCTCTAAAGAGATTCATTATCTTTGCTTTTTATAATTAAACTTACAAATGGCAGAACCTGTAAACGGATTTTCAAAGCTTACTAAAAATCAAAAGATTGAGTGGTTAGCAAAAAATCATTTTATAAATAAAGAAGAAGGCGTAAAAACCTTGGAACAATATTGGAATAAAGATGCTAAACTACAAGCATTACATGATGAATTTATAGAAAATACTATTTCAAATTTTTACCTTCCTCTGGGAATCGCTCCTAATTTTTTAATCAATCAAAAATACCATACAATTCCAATGGCTATTGAGGAAAGCTCGGTAGTAGCAGCCGCTGGAAAAGCTGCTAAATATTGGCAACAACGTGGTGGTTTTAAAACTAAAATTCTAGGGACAGAAAAAATAGGTCAGGTTCATTTTATGTACCACGGAGACGCTTCTAAATTAAAAAGTTTTTTTACTGAAGTTGAACCTAAACTATATAAAGCCACTGAAACTATTACCGAGAATATGCGCAAGCGAGGTGGCGGTATTTCTACAATAGAACTAAAAAACAAAACAAGTCAATTAGACAATTACTACCAACTCCACTGTACTTTTGAAACGTTGGATGCCATGGGAGCAAACTTTATTAACTCCTGTTTAGAAGCAATTGCTAAAACTTTTAGCGCAGAAGCTCATCAAAACTCTTTGTTTTCTCCTGAAGAAAAAAACATAGAAATTGTAATGAGTATTCTTTCAAATTATGTTCCAAATTGTGTTGTAAAAGCTGAAGTATCCTGTAAAATTGAAGAACTAAACGAAGACAAAAACCTGAATCCGCAAGAGTTTGCCGATAAATTTGTACGCGCAGTAGCCATTGCAAATGCAGAACCTCACCGAGCAGTAACTCATAATAAAGGAATTATGAATGGGGTAGACGCAGTGGTTTTGGCAACTGGAAACGATTTTCGAGCTATTGAAGCTGGTGCACATGCGTATGCTTCAAAATCTGGAAGCTATAAAAGTCTAACTCATGCCGAAATTAAAGATGGAATTTTTAAATTTTGGATTGAAATTCCATTAGCACTAGGGACTGTTGGCGGACTCACAAGCTTACATCCTTTGGTTAAATTATCATTAGAAATTCTAGACAAACCGTCTGCCAGAGCGTTAATGCAAATTATTGCTGTAGCAGGATTGGCCCAAAACTTTGCTGCCGTACGTTCTTTAATTACAGACGGAATTCAAAAAGGACACATGAAAATGCACCTAATGAATATTTTAAATCAGCTTGGAGCAACTGCAGAAGAAAAAGCATACTTTGTTGATTTTTATAAAAATAAAACCATTACGCACAGCAATGTAATTAAAGAGTTTAACGACTTAAAAGCTAAAAATGTCTAGTTACCATAGCAACGGAAAATTATTAATAACTGGAGAATATACTGTTTTAGATGGCGCTTTGAGCTTGGCGCTCCCTGCAAAATTTGGGCAATCACTATCTATTACAGAAAATTCTTCTGATAAAATATCTTGGAAAGCGATCAACAATGAAGGCAATATTTGGTTTACGGCAAATTACAATTTAAACGATATTGAAATTGACGCTGAACCCTCCATAATTGAAACCGACAATGAAGGAGCTGCAAAAACATTGCTTACTATTTTAAAAGAAGCCAAAAAATTAAATCCTCATTTTTTAATAAACTCAAATGGAATTGAAGCAACTACAATTTTAGAATTCCCAGAAAACTGGGGCTTAGGCTCTTCTTCAACACTTATAAATAATGTGGCATCTTGGGCTAAAATAAATGCCTTTGATTTACTATGGAATAGTTTTTCTGGTAGCGGTTATGATATTGCTTGTGCGCAGAATAATTCGGCAATTACTTATCAACTAAAAAATAAAGAACCTTTTATTGATAAGGTAAATTTCAATCCTATTTTTAAAGATCAACTTTTCTTTATTCATCTAAATAAAAAACAAAATAGTAGAGAAGGAATTAAACGCTACCAAAAAATAGCTCCTTCAGCAGAAAAAAAAGAAGCCATTAAAAAAATCAATTCTCTTACTTCTAAAGTTCTAAAGACAACTGCTTTAAATGCTTTTGAAACTATTATAGAGGAGCACGAAGATATTATCGCTTCGCTTATACAATTAAAACCCGTAAAAGAACACTTTTTTAAGGACTTTAAAGGAAGTATTAAAAGTCTCGGAGCATGGGGTGGAGATTTTATATTAGCAACAGGAGAACAAACTTATGTTACTTCTTACTTTTCCGTAAAAGGCTACAATACTATTCTTACATATCAAGAAATGATTGCATAAAAAAAGCTTCCTTTTCAGGAAGCTTTTTTATACTATTTTATAATTAGCTTAATAAATATCAGCTCTTTCATCTTCAATTTCTGCAGCATCCTTAAGTGCGTTATACGCTGCAATAGTAGCTCTATTTCTATTAAGAGTTTTTTGTGTATTAGAGTAAGTAGCATAGTTCTCTAAAGAAGGTGCTATCTCTTTCTTTGTTACAGATACCATAAACACTCCATTTTCACCTTCAATTAAATTTGAAGTATCTCCTTCTGAAAGCGCCATTGCAACTCCTACAACTTTAGGCTCTCTTCCAGCACCAGAAATTGTTGGTGTTTTCATGCTAAGTCCAGCAGCAGCAGTAACATTAACATTATTAGTTTTTGCTAATTCGTCAATCGACTTACCAGCATTATCCTTCATAATAATAGCAGCTTTCTTTTGCTTTCTTAAAATAGGCAATACAGTTGCAGAAGCATCTTTAGCAGTTGCTAAACCTTCTTTTCTTTTTCCTGTTAATTGAGCTATTGCATATCCGTTAGGCGTATTAAAACGCTTAACATCTCCTACTTCAGTCTCTTCATTAAAAGCCCACTGAACCATCCCACGTTGGTTTCCTATTCCTGGGATATTTTCGTCTAAAGCTTTTATTTTATTAACTGGACGTACATTGTAATTTGAAGCCTTTGCCACTTCTTGGAAGTCTCCATCAACGGCTGCCATTTCAAATTTTGTAGTCTCTGTATAAAGGTTGCTTATTGTTTTTTCTGACGGCTCAATCTCTCTAGCAACAGTTGCCAATTGTACAACATTATACTTATCATCAATTTTAATAACATGGAAACCAAAGTCAGTTTCTACTAAACCTATTGAACCAATTTTGTTATCAAAAATATAATCATTGAACTGAGGTACCATTTGCCCTTCAGGAATATTATCATAAGTTCCACCACTATTTGCAGATCCAGGATCTTCAGAATTTTCTTTTGCTAAAGTTGCAAAATCATCTGGTTTAGCTTTTGCTTTAGCCAACAATTCTTCTGCTTTTGCTTTAGCTTCTTCTTTTGTTCTAGATTCTTTTGGCTGTGCCTGAGAACCATCATAAGAAATAAGAATGTGACTTGCTTTTACAGATCCTCCTTCTTTATTAGCAACTTTTCTAGTTATTTTAAAATAGTTACCATCTTTATAAGGACCATAAACGCTTCCAACAGGAAGGTTATAAAGCGTATCTGCTAATGCAGCTGGCAAGTCTTTTTTAGTTACGTATGTAGAATCGTATTTAATGTCAGAATTTCTAGTTACAAAATCTTGAACATTTGTAGTTGTTTTAAAACCAGCTACAGTCTCGTCACTTTTAGTCGCTTCGTTATAAACAACGCTGTTTTCTAAAAGTTTAGAAAGTTCTGTTTTTACTTCGTTGATATCGTCTTCAGAAGCACTCTCTTCAAAATAAACATAACGAATATCTCTAGAAGCATCTTGTTTAAATTCTTTTTTATGCTCTTTAACGTAAGATTCAATCTCACTATTTGAAACATTAACCGTACTATCTGCAATAGCTGTATAAGGTATTTTTACATACTTAACGTCTACTTTATCTGACTCTAAATGATATGCTAATTCTCCTTCTTTCAAAGTAGCGCCAACACCTGCTTTAATTAAATTAAAATACGATTGCTCTTTTGAAGCATTAATCAATGCATCTTCTTGCATTTGCCACTGCTGATATCCAGCTGGGTTATTTGCCTTTAAATCTGCAATAAACTCAATAAATTTACCTTCATCAAAAACACCGGCTTCATTTTGAAAAGTAGGATCTTGAGCAAAAGCAGGATTTGCTTTAACAACTTCTAAAATCTGATCTTTTTCAATATTAATTCCTAAGTCTTCATATTGTTGCTCTAGAACAATCCCTCTAACCTCTTGATTCCATACTTGATTTACAACTTGAACAGTGGTAGCATTTGCACCATATCTTCTGGAAGCATTTTCTACTTTATACGCAAACTCTTGTCGCGATATACTTTCTCCATTTACCTCTCCAACAGTTGTTTTTCCAGTCCCAGAATCTTTACCAAAAACACCGGAAATAACAAATGCAAATAAAGCCAAACCTATCACTAATATTAAGAATAGTGAGCGACTTCTAATTTTTTCTAGAATTGCCATTTATCAATACAATTTATTAAATTAATGTGGGCGAAAATACCACTTTTTTGGAATAATAAAAACCTGAAGATGTAATTATTGAGGTTTTTATTAAATATCTTTAAAATTAAACATCCATCCTTTAAAAGTTGAACGATATTTTATGATATTTCAAAGAAATACTACGTTTACACAATTAAAACATAACATTATACTTAAAGTCTTTATAGAAACTATTACTCGGCTTTCAAAATTTTAAGAGAAACCAAATCAATTTTAGTATTGCTAACTTCTAAAATAGTAAATTGATAATCTTCCACAACCACCACTTCATTCTTAGAAGGAATCTCCCCTATATTACTAACTATAAGTCCTCCAAGCGTTTCATAATTTTCTCCCTCTGGTAGATTCAATTTATATTCTTCATTAATATAATCCACTTCCAATCTTGCAGAAAACTTAAACTCATTGCTACTTACCTGCTCTTCTGTAAGAGCAACACTATCATGCTCATCTTCTATTTCTCCAAATAACTCTTCTACAATATCTTCTACTGTCATTATCCCAGAAGTACCTCCATATTCATCTAAAACAACAGCTATACTTTTACGCTTTTTTGTAAGCAATTCTAAAACGTCGCTAATTAACATAGTCTCTGGAACGTACTCCACAGGCATCATCACTGCTTTTATGTTTGCTGGCTTTTTAAACAAATCAAAAGAATGCACATAACCAATTATGTCGTCTATAGTATCTTTGTACACTAAAATTTTAGAATAACCAGTTTCTGTAAAAATTTTACTTATTCCCTTCGGAAGTTCCTCTACTTCAACTGCTGTAATTTCGGTTCGAGGAATCATTACTTCACGAGCTTTAACTTCGGCAAATTCTAGTGCATTTTGAAAGAGTTGAATTTCAGAATCTAAATCGTCTTCTTCATTGGCAGCCTCCATTTGTTCGGAAATATAATCTCCCAATTCAACTTTACTAAAAGCTAGTTGCACTTCATCTCCATCAGTTTTAAAAAATACTTTTAACACTAAATCAGAAATCCAGATTATAAATGAAGATATAAAAGAAAAAAGCATGTAAAAAACATACGCCGGAATAGCGAATATCTTTAGCAAGCTATTTGCATAGATTTGAAAAAAAACTTTCGGTAAAAATTCAGCGGTTATTAATATTACCAGAGTTGAAATAATAGTTTGCACCAAAATAACATCAAAAGGAGGACTCTCAATTCCAGCAAAAGCAGGATATAGATGATCTATTATAAGGTCTCCCATAAAAATACCATACACAACCAAGGCTATGTTATTCCCAACCAACATTGTTGCAATAAATTTGGAGGGTTTTTTGGTAAGTTTAGTAAGCACTTTAGCAAGAATCCCTTCTTGCTTTTTCTCTATTTCTATATGAATTTTATTAGAAGACACATAAGCAATCTCCATTCCAGAAAAGAATGCAGAGAGTAAAAGTGATACAATTATTATGACGATGTCTTGCATCTATTTTTTATTTTGCCTGTCGCTAAACCTTTTTCGGTAATACCTTCTAAAGAAAAACATTCCTATAGATATTATTGCGAAAAACAGCATAATATAAGCTCGTGTTCTATCTGTAGACCAAACGCGAACTAATTCTACTATTGCAACAATAGCAACTACAAGATAAGCAATCTCAAAAATTTTAAAATACTTCATATATAGGTAAGAAAATAAATTCTATTAATCAAATGTAAAGAAAAGTTATAAATAAGCGAATTTTTTATTCACTTAGATAAATTTATGAACAATTAGAAAATGTTTAAAAGGATATTTTTTACTGAAGAAAAGTATTATTCAGTTTCCGTTTGAGCATCGTCTTTTACTACTGCACTTCCTGAATTTTCATGAGAACTTACCACTGTAAACTCTTTATTAAAATCTATTCCAACCCCTTTCATATTAAGATCTGGACTCGTAAAGACATAATCTCCTTCTGTAAATATCCATTGATTATTTTGATCCCAATATAGTTGCGGAGCGTTTAGACGTTTCCCGTCATAGGTTTCAAGAATTACATTTCCCTGCATGTCAATTAATTTAGTATTTAAATAAATAATACCATAGTTAGCAGAAACTGTACTTTTTTGATTATCCTCATCATAGAAATCTACATGCACTCCTTTTGGAAATTCTCGATAAGGAAAAGGCTGGTTGCTATAATCCTCATAAACAGGACCACTTACAACCGCGGTTAATTTTGTAGAATCGGTGTACTTTAAAACAAAATTTTCAGCAACACCAACGGGAGTTTTGTTAAGTGCATTCATTTTTTGCACTTCTTTCAAATTACTCTCACATGAAAAAAACATTGTCACAGCAATAACTGTGACAATGTTCATTAATATATATTTTAATCTAAATTTCATTTTATAAGCTAGGAACTTTTACGCTTCCTCCAACCCAACAGTTAAATTGAATTGTTTTTCCAGCCATACCAGAGCTAAAAATATCTTGTTTACTTGGCGCTCTACCTGCATAACTTGAAGCAGCTTGAGCAGACTTACTTTTTAATGATGGATCTACTTGACCAGCTTTTCTTGCCATGTCTGCAGCTTTCCAATAAATTGCTCTTTTCTCAAATGTTGTACTTCCACAATCGTTAGCACTGTTTGCGTATAAACTAGCAATAATTAAGTAAGGAGTTCCGTTTGCAGGATTTAAATCCAACGCTTGTTGCGCATAGGTTCTAGAAGTAGACTTCTGACCTCTTTTTGCAGCTTTGCTAGACATATTAGTTAACTTCTTAGCTTTTTTGATTGGATCCTTCTCTAAACTAATAGACTGTTTGAAAAAATCTGATGCTTTAGAACTGTTTCCTTGCTCTTCGTATAAAGATCCTAAGAAATATTTAGATTGAGCAGATGGCTCTAATTTATCTAATGCTTCCACTAACTTTACAAACATTGGATCTCCAGTACAACCCTTATCATCCATTCTTCCTGCAGCACTCTTTAACCATGCAGCATCGGTTTTATGAGCCTCAAAGTTTTTCTGATAAAGAGGAATTAAGTTATCACAATCTGCTAATTTACCTAATTTAGCATCTACACTACCGCTAATTTTCTCATAGTTTTCACCATTCTGTCTTGCAGCAGCCAAAATTTTAGTCTCTTTACTTGTAAGAGTCCCTGCATCTTCTTTAGGAACATACTTAACGATAGTCTCTCCAAGCTCTTGATTCTCTTCAGCAATTTTTCCTGTTACATCGTCATACGTATCAAAAACCTCTTGAAGGTCTTTTTTACCCGCAGCATTCAAGTCTACTAAAGTTGAGAAATACAAGTATAATGCTTTTGGATTTTTAAATCCATCTCTATCTTCTTTGTATGCTTTGTCTAATAAATTAAAGATTTCCTCATCAGAACCTAATTTCTGATCGTTCATCAATAAAGCTGCATCAATATTAGCATTGGTAACCGTGAATTTTTTAGGAAAATACTCAGGTCCTTTTTTATATACATCGGCAAGCATTTTAATATAAGTATCTTTATTTGCTGGATCCGATTTAATTTTATTTTTTAAAATTAGCTCTCCGTAAACAAAAGTAGCATAGTGTAATTTAGGACAATTCTCATAAACCATTTTCCAAGGTTCATATGCTGCTTCATAGTTTTTCACTTTCGCATGTTGGGCGAATATGGACAAATTCTGCGGACATTCTGGGTTTTGTGCTTGCCCAAATGTTACAAAAGCAATCCCCAAAACACCAACCAATATTGAAATCTTCTTTTTCATTTATTTAATTTTATGGTTAACGTATAATTCTTATCTAATTAAATTTTTTCTAAACCATTTGTCGTTAAGTGACAAACTTATAAAAACATTGAAATAATTCTCTTCTACTCTTCCTAAATAAGTGCTTCCTCTCTTTCCGAATTCAACACCTATGTTAGCGTTAGAGAAACCATTCATTGGTAAACCTAAACCAAAAGACATGCCAAAGTCGTGTACAGGCACATTATTTACAAGCAAGCCCGTTTTTTCATTTTTCACCCCCACTCTATAAGTTACTCTTTTCCAATAATTTGTAAAAGAATCATAGTCTGGCGTCCAAAATGCTCCTGCTGAAAATCTTTCTCCATCTTCATACCCTCCATTAACTGGATTTACAAAATCGTTCTTAAACTCACTACTATTGGTTATTTCATACTCACCTCCAACAAACCATGTGTATTTTTTTCCTACTCCCAAACCAACTGCATAGGATTCTGCCATATGCAAATATGTTGAATTAAGCCCGACTGCTGCTAAATCTACATTTTCAGTAACTCTAGGAACCTCAATTCCTGTTGAGTTTGCAACCAAAGTAGAGATTGATCTAGAATTACTAGAAGTAATCTTGGTTGCTGGCTTATATAACACAGACGACTGTAAATGTAACTTATTTGTTAATTCAGCGTCGTAATTTAATGAAAAATTAAAATCAAATCCACTATATTCTGATTCATTTTGAACTCTTGTACCATATTGAATGCCTTCTACATACCTAATCGACTCATTCTTAACTGTTCCGAAATTAAAATTTGCTTTAGCTCCAAGACTAAAATTATTCAAGAAATTTATTCCGTAGGCAAAAAAAGCTTTATTAATCCCTCCACTTCCTGAATATTTATCTAATTGTGCTGGCGAAATATCCTCATTAAGCGACTGCACACGGTAACCTACAGAAGTATATGGCACTAAACCAAAACTCATTCCCATATTATTTCCCAAAGGAACTCCAACAGCAAGGTAATCAAAAGTTACATCTGAAGCATCTTGACTTTCCTCCTCCGTTTTTAATTTTAAAGAATGATAGCCACCACCAACAGTAAACGTTGTTAACTTAAGCTTTCCTAAAGAGGCAGGGTTATTAAGGTTTAAGTGAATACTATCTGTATAAACACTAATACCACCCATCGATCTATTTTCAACCAATCCTTTAAAACGTTGGTCTCCTGTACCGTAAAAAGAATAAGGCGACACACTTCCTTCCTGCGCAAAACTATAACTACATATAAACAATATAGCTACAATAAAAATCTGTTTAATCATTAGTGTTTGTTGAGTTCTAAAATATAATTAACTCCCTCCATGAGGAAATTCGGATGGGCAAATATGCTACTTTTTAATCTTTTAGACAAAAAATGACTATCCCCACCTGTTAAAATAACTGTTAAATCTTTAAATTTTCTTTGATATTGTAGGATTGTAGCTTCAATTTCGTTGACAGTTCCATTTATAACTCCAGAAATCATACAAGTCTCTGTTGAGTTACCAATGAAATTTTCTAGCCCGAAAGAATCTATTAACGGAAGCTTTGCTGTAAATGCATGCATTGCTTTGTAACGCATTCTAATTCCTGGAGAAATTGCCCCTCCTTTATAAACTCCCTTTTCATCTAAAAAATCATACGTAATACAAGTACCCGCATCTATTACTAAACAATTCTTTTGTGGATATGCATAAAAAGCTGCGGCTACCAATGCAATTCTGTCTACGCCTAAAGTATTTGGTGTAGCATATTCATTTTTAAATGGTAGCTTAGAATTTTTATTTAATATTAAAACAGGAGCAAACACAGAGAGTCCTTCTATATATGCATCCGACAATTTCCCCACTGAAGAAACCATTATTTTAGCTATTGAAGGATGGTTTTCAAAAATATTTGAAATTTTTTTCAAAAAATCCGACTCTACTGTTTGAGCAACCTCTACAACCTTATCTGCTTTGAATACAGCCACTTTGATAAAGGAATTCCCAACGTCTATGATTAAATTCATTCTAAAATATTAAGATTGTAAATTTACAAAACCATTTTTCTCAAAAAATATTTTGCAGATATTAAATTTGCATCTATATTTGCACCCGCAATCAAGCAATGGACATCTTGGTTCTGTCGAAAGATAAGACAAAGAAAAAATTAAAGATTGTTAACTGGTGCCTTAGCTCAGTTGGTAGAGCAAAGGACTGAAAATCCTTGTGTCCCTGGTTCGATTCCTGGAGGCACCACCACTAAAAGCCCGATTCCTTTTGGATATCGGGTTTTTTGGTTTTTAAGGTTTTCCTGGATCATAAATCATGGATCATTCCTAAAAGTGGATCAAGTCAAAAAGTTGTGTTTATGCAAATCTGAATAAGAAAAATCATAAAATATATGTTTTTATAATCCAGAAGTAATTTTATTCCGTATGTATACTAATCATTACATAGTAGTAGGTATTAGTTTAGGGAAAAACACCGTTCATTAATTTGGACGGTGTTTTTGTATATAAAAAAGTTAACTCTTTAAGCTTAACCTGTTCGTTTAACCCCTTCGATTCTTAACATTATCCCACTAAAACAGCAAATTATGGATTAAAAATATTAATGTCCGAGTAAAAATACAAGACCGCTTCGCTATAAGAAAAAAGACCAAATCTCAACGTTCAAAAAAATAAGTAGTACACTACTCCCCATCTGTAAGACAGTTTAAATATATATCTAATTATTTATGATGCTATTCTTTTTGTATTATAAATTTGATCAGGTGGTACTTTTCCTAT
>Ga0114902_1000169_pt1 | contig 44112 bp, 38 predicted proteins | sample MalvireepMed_s12_FD_87291 | JGI IMG/M metagenome (GOLD analysis project Ga0114902, IMG submission 87291) | Marine viral communities from the Global Malaspina Expedition - Malaspina viral metaG DeepMed_s12 | ecosystem: Environmental > Aquatic > Marine > Oceanic | place: Mediterranean Sea... | reverse complement strand
TATTGGAGCAGCAACATTCGCGTTGAGTTGGAATTTATACGACATTCTTGGCGGTCCTATGCCCGGCACCAAGGTGTTACTTTTCCCGGGGAGCTTAACGTTGATATATGTTTGGCATCCGCTTTTCACCGAAGAAATTAACTTTTGGCCTAAGTTCGCGCTTCAAATGTTTGGGCAGTTTTTTGTTGTTACCGCCGTGACGATGCTGTGTGTTGGTCTTGCTAGGAAGCTACTTCGTATTATCCAGAAATATTGATGATAAAATACTGTAATCTCCCCGAAAAATCGGAGCCATTTTAAGTAGCAAGTCCAGTTGGCTATGTTCCGCTTCCATCGCAATTTTAGCCAACAATTACTCAGCCCGTTGATTTAGGTGTTAACTTCAGTGTCTGGCACAAAACCAAAAGTCAGCAATGAGCGAAGAACGGACCTTAGTGGTTATAGTCAGTTCTTCTAATCATGCGCACAACGTTCAAAAAAATTAGTGTTACTGATTTAAGTTTGCCCAAATCTTGGGGGTTGTACCAAAGGACTTTTTAAAATGCCGCGTCATATGACTTTGATCTGCAAAACCGCTACTGAATGAAACTTGAGACAAAGGTATGCCACGCTCAATGAGAGCTTTTGCTCTCTGTAATCGCTTTAGTGTTACGTAGCGATAAGGCGTTGTGCCATAAAGAGACCTGAAATCACGCGTTATCTGCCACTTACTGTAATCGCAAATAGCAGCCAGTTCATCCAATGTAATGCTGACTGGTAAGCTGGAGTTAGCAGCAATGGCATCGTCAATATATTCACGCGCTCTCTTGATTGCACGGTAATTCGCCTGAGTATGTCTCACATTACGCGATGTAGCTTGCTGTAATTTTGTGGCAAAAGCATAAATGAGATCTTGATGCTCTAACTTTTCCAGCGGACGATTGAATTCAGATAACAGTTGTGTAGCAACCTGGATAAACTGCGGTTGTTTTGTGACTCCTCCTTCCAAAAATGGAAGACTGAAGCCTTGTAATATATTTTGAACGTCAACAGGGTCAATGGTTATAGCGCGATAAGCAAAGGGGTCACTTGTCCCAGCCTGACCGTCGTGAGTTTCGTCAGGATGAAGTATTACCACTTCACCAGGAAGTGAGTGTCGTAATTCGCCGCGGTAATTGAAGCTTTGAACACCCCGTGTCGTTAGGGCTAGAGTATACGTATCATGGCTATGTGGCGCATACGCAAGCCCACTAAAACAAGCTTCGATTCGCTCAGTCTCGCCATAGGCTCTGTTCACCCAGCTTTTGTTTTTCTCCATCCCTACGGTACTCCTGAATCGAATTCCTTTCCAGCTATGCCAAGCACTTCTCGCTATCCAATGTATTTTTTCGTGAAATCGCAATATTGTTCAATAACCTATAGGCTAACCACCTTACTATAGCCCAAACATTCATTGGGAGTATATATCTTGACTAAACACGTCATACTTTTGATTAAATTGATTGCAGTGCTGAGCGTCGTGCTGGTAATTGTTGGCTGTTCAGCGAAAGGAATCATAAATTTACAAAGCGGCAATGCGTTGGCATCTCAAAAGTGGCTCAGTAAAGAGCAAAGTTTTAAACTACCCTTCGTTTGGCATGACGGCCATATCATTATTGAAGTCGATGTAAATGACACAGAATCATTAAGGCTGGCTTTTGATTCAGCGGCATCTGCGACTGTAATCTTTGAGACACCCCGTACCCAAACCTTGCAGTTAGATGTGGAAAGGCAGCTTGAGGTTCAAAGCAGTCAAGTCAACGTAGTTAACAATGGCATTATCCGGGTTGGAGACATCGAGCTCTCAGAGTTGACCTTCATTCATGTTCCGATTGAGAAAAATCCGTTATTTCACGACTATGACACCGCTTATTTTGATGGTGCGATTGGCTACGACTTACTGAATCACTTTAATGTCTCGGTTCTTTATGCGGAGCAGTCTCTACAGTTTCATAAGAAAAGTGCGAAAAGCGAGTTTAACCACGAAAACAGCACGACTTTACCATTGTCTGTTCATGGTCGAATTCCCTATGTTAATGCCAGACTGAAAGATAACGACGGTGTCGAAGCCGACTATGCGTTTATTATCGACACAGGTGCGCCTGACTACGTTTACTTGAATGAAAAATTGACTGATAAATTAGAGTTTCCAAACGACTACTTTGAAACTCACACTCAAAATTTTGATGGTAAACAGGTTGTTGAAACTAGCCGTATCGATTTTTTTGGACTGGGCGATAGCGAGTTTGAAAATGTTGCGGCACACAATTTACTAAGCTTTGAAGACCCCTACGGAATTGGTTTGATAGGTAGTGGACTACTTCGGAAGTTCAACGTGCATTTTAATTACCAAGACGAGTCTATTACGCTCGTAAAGAATAAATTTTTCAGCCATAAAACTGATATCGACCGCAGTGGCTTGGTAATGGAGCCACACCGGCTGGGAGGTGTAATAAAACAGGTGGCAAAGAATTCTCATGCAGCAGAGCTTGGTTTTACTGAACAAGCGATAGTTAAAGAAATTAACGGTAAGGCAATAACTGAAGATAACTTTGATGAATTGCGCCGATTATTTCGCAGTGATGCGCAATCTGTAAATGTATGCTGGCAAACAAATGGCGGAACGAAGTGCGGTGATTTGAAGCTAGAAGACCGCATCGCTTTATAGCCAATCTCCGTTTTGCTACCGAAGCTGAGGGATCTATATTATTCGCTCAATGCTGAAAGTCAGTATTGAGCGAACAGCAGGCCTGATGTAAAAAACTGGTAGCTTAGTCTTAAGTCAGTATGACTAGCATGGTCCTTTTTATTATCTTATTTGTCGCTGGCGTAAACGCTAGAGGGACTTTGCAGATCTCATGTCTTGTAGTTATTAACACTTGATTAATATTTTATTGTCCTCATTTAAGATGAAGGGAATTACACAGAGGAATGAAAATGGGGAAAATAAATGATATTTTTGAGAGTAAATCAGTAGTAAAGACATTTACACTGTGCGTTTTTACCTTTGGGCTTTACGTAATTTATCGGCTTTTTGCACTTACAAAACAAGTCAACGGATCTGTAAGAAATCCTATATCGAGTTGGTTCGTAATCAGCGCTGTTTCAGTGCATTTAATTTCTCTTTTTAGCCTTATCATTTTCTTTACCGCAAAAGGAAATCCAGAACTACTTATATTCTCAAAGTTAATGCACCTTGTTTCATCAATTTTTCATGTTACGTGGTTAATAAAAGTCCGAAATAGAATTAATTTAATCACCGGCGTAGGGAAAGAGAGTAAGTTTTGGCTGAACCCTGTTCTAAGCTCATTCCTACATGTGATCTACATTCAGTACAAAATCAATCAATTGCTACTGGTGAATACTGAGCAGCGGCACGTTGAGAGCCGTGCTATATGACACACTCCTTTAAAATCTGTTGATAGCTTAAAATATAAAAAGTGAACAGCCCAAATTAAGTAGTGCAGTAGGTTAGTTATTTAGGAGTAAGGGAACAAGATGAACTTGCTTTACGACTTGCTATTATATCTTTTCCCTTGGCTTATTGTTTTTGGCTTCATAATGCTTTGTTTCAAACTGACAATTTGGGTAAAGGGAGGGAAACGAAGTGCTATAGCTTTGGGTTTTGTACTTCAAACTTTTTTACCTAACCCAAATGTTGAACGAAGAATTGATGTATTGGTAAAGCAAGAGCAAACTGATGAAGATAATAACAATACTAGTAAAGATGATTGGTAAATCCTCTGTATGTTTCGCCTGTACTCGCTTGAGATCGGGACATAACGGAGAATCAAGGTATCCTAATTTCCCTTGGTCGATATAGATAGTTTAAAATCTTCTGGCCCTGCTATTAGCAAGACTCTCCTGCTATCTAGGTACGAATCGTAAAATGTTGGCTCTTGGCTCTAGGCCGACGGCCCGCTTGAGCGAACAGCAGACGTTGGTTTTACAGGCTGACATTTCCTTTGAAGCGGGCAACTTGGACCAAAGAACGATTATAGTTCTTGGTCCATGCTAAATATAAATTTAGTATTTCTAATCATTTAATGACGGCTCATAGTAATTCATTTATCTTATCGATTGCTTCAGATGCATTTTTATTGTGCTCATCTATCGAAAGTGATTTTTCATATGCTATTAGGGCTTTCTTAAATTCTTCGTTGGCAAGATAGGCTTCTCCGAGACTGTCAAAGGCATTTGAAGACTCAGGATGTTGTTTTGCATTGAGCTCAAAGAAAGCTATCGCTGCATTTATTTCTTCAACTTCTATCAGTTGATAACCAAAATAGTTTAAGCCACGTTCGCTGAAACCCTTGTTCGATTTCTGAAGTTGCATATATGACTCTATCGCAGCCTCGATTCCATCCTGGCGTAGCTTAGAATAGAGCTCATCTTCGATTTGTTTTTTTGCAAAAACAACCGGGCGTTCATAAATAATGTTCAAAATGCCTTCTGTCAGAGCACGAAGTGGTGCGCCTCCAGTGTTGTTTTGGATAATAATTGTAATATCATCTTCAATTACACGAATTACGTCACCATTGAAACCAGGCATCATACCCGGATGATGTATCTGAGTGAGATTTTTACCGAACTTTTCCTTTGGTAGTTCAGTGATCAACCAGCCATAACCATAATTGCGATGAGGCGACGCTGTAAAAGCTCTCTTTTTTAGTGCTTCACTAAATATCTGATTTGAATACAAGGCCTCGCTAAACTGATATAAGTCTCCGACCGTTGAATAAATAGAACCCGCAGCATAGGTGACAGTCATATCAATATTCTTTGCCGGTTTAAGTCCTCCTAACGTTTTCTCATACCCTTTAGCACTTTTTGGAACAACATAGCCAGAGTAAGAATCCCCGCTGTTATGCATCTTTAGCGGATTGAAAATATAATCATCCAAAGCTTGTTTATAGCTTAACTCGGTCACTTGCTCGATGATTTTACCCAAAATGGAGTAGCCAGCATTGCTATAACTGAAATGACTACCGGGCTGGAACTTCAGGTCTCCACTGCAAAACTTTGAAATAAAGTCATTTAGGCTATAAGGGTTATTCGCTTCTATATCTTTGAAGTCGGGATGACTGAATACGTTTGGGATCCCTGATGTATGGTTTAAGAGCTGATGAATAGTTACTTTACCGCCGGTATCACTGCGATAGCCCGGTAAGTAATCACGGATTGAATGACTTAAATCTATTTTTCCTTCTTCGACTAATTTTAAAATCAGTGCCGCTGTAAGAGGCTTGGTTGTCGAGGCTATTCTAAATTTTGTATCGACAGAGTTGGGGATTTTCCATTCCATATTGGCATAGCCGTAACCTTTCTTTAGCAACACTTCACCTTGATAAGAAACTAATACTGAGCCATTAAATTCATCATTTTCGGCGTAAGACTCAACAAAAGCATCTAACTTTGAGGCCTTGATTTCAGTTGCTCCTACAAAAGCACTGATTAAGAGTAGGGTAGGAATACTTAATAATTTTATATACATAATCATCCTTAGTCGTTCAAAATGAGATAATATTTTCGTTTCTCTGAAAAACTTACCTGAGCATGAGAAAGGAAACATGACTTTAATGGTCCTTTTTGGTGACTTATGGTGACCAATCGATGAAAAGTATTTAAAATCAAATAATTAGCAGCTCAGGGTGGAGTTAGTGATGGATGTCTTTAAGGTAGGGAACGACCTGGTTTTAGATCCCCTAAACAAGAAGGTGATAAGAAATGGGGACGATATTTCTTTACCAGAACTGTCCTATCGATTACTGCAGGAGCTTGTTGAACAAGCTCCTGAGATCGTGCCTCATGACCAACTTATAAAAGCCGTTTGGAAAGACAGAGTTGTCTCGGATGAGAATCTTAAGAAGCGAATATCTCGCTTGAGAGACTCGATAGCTGATAATCATTCTGAACCCAAGTACATTGTCGCCGAACGTGGAATGGGATATAGGTGCGTTGCAACGGTAAGAAAAATTAAGCGCTCAGATAGCGCATACAATGATATTGGCGATTTCCAAGCCACCTGCTATTCAATCAAACGATTAGTATCTCGCTTACCTATATGGTTAGTAGCTAGCTTTGGAGTACTTGCAATAGGAATGAGTTCATTCGTTCTCTTTCACCATGAAAACGAGAATCCACCTAATGAAATAAGCGAAGCTCTCGATTATCAAGCGGCTCAGAGCTATTTGAAATTTACAGAAAAAGACAACGATACAGCGATTTCATTGTATCAAGATGCGATAAATAGAGAGCCTCAGAACGCTTCAAGCCACAGTGGGTTGAGCGACGCTTATCTTCGAGGTTATTGGCACTATGGAAAGGATAAAGCCTGGCTGGAACTAGGGAAAAAGCATGCGGAAAAAGCCGTACAAATTAATGACGACTTGGCTTGGGGTCATAAAGCTCTCGGGCTTGCCTACTATTTGTCCGGACAATATGAAAACGCAATTGCTTCATTCAACCTTGCTCGTCAAATTGAACCTAGTTGGGGTGAGATTCCCGCCTATGCGTCACTTGTAGAGATCCAGTTAGGTCACTTTATTAAAGCGCATAAGCTTGCAATCTTATCAGTTGAACTCGATCCTGGTAACCCATTTACTAACGCAATCCTTGGAGAGTTATACCGTCAATCATATCGCTTCTACGCTGCCGAAGAGCAATTCAGTAAAACGTTAAATATAGATCCTGGCTTTCTAATGTCTCGCCTACTTTTTAGTGAGTATTTACTAGAAAGCGGAAGACATGTAGAGGCAATTTCGGTGTTACGCGACGTGATTCATAAACAACAGAATTCGCAGCAAGCCCGTTGGTTACTGGGTCTAGCGTTCTTGATCGACAATCAAATTGAAGAAGCGATTGATGAATTTTCCGCAGCATCAAGCTTAGGCGGACGATATTACCTTTCAGCAGCAGTCTATTTAGCAGCACTTAAAAAAGACCGTTCAGAATTATCCAAGTTGGGTGAGCAAATTGCAAAGTTAAAGCTAGATGGCGACCAGTGGGCTGAACTTACTTTTCTGGAGGGGATAGTGCTGTTAATTAATGATAAAGGTACCGAGGCAACGAACAAGTTTGAATCTGCTATATTTGGGGGGCTCACAACGACTTATCGGTACACTCACCTGCCGATAAATTCAAGCATCACAACTTCGCATCGATTTAATGAATTATTGAATCTAATTGAATCGAAGAACAAGGATAAAATGCCGAAGCGTATTCCACCGCGAACGTAGTGAGATCTCTGGACTTTTCAATACTGAGTTTACTGAACTTAAGAATGACTTCGTTTATGCAGAGTCTATTCTGATGCTGCACCGTTATTTTGCGTCAAGGTCCGCTCCTGGCACGGGGCTGCCGTAGCAGCCCACTAACAGTTAGACCTCAATTGACTCAGAAATATCAAGCGCGTCATCCACTTCAATTCCGAGGTAGCGTACAGTGCTTTCCAACTTTTTGTGGCCTAATAAAAGTTGGATAACTCTGAGGTTCTTAGTTTTCTTATAGATAAGATATGGCTTGGTCCTTCGCATTGAATGAGTGCTGTACAGCGAACTGTCCAATCCTAGTTTCTCGATCCAGCCATGAAATATCCGGTTGTACTGGCGGGTCGAGATATGTTCTGCATCAGTAACTCTCGATCTAAATAAATAATCTGATTCTGATAGATTCGCTTGCCTGATCCAAGCGGATAGCGAATCTCTAGTTCCTTGAGTTATCTCGAACTGTACTGGACAACCTGTCTTCTGCTGCACAACATGAGTCCTGGTAAGCAGCGAACGGCCACACGAAACATCCGATACTTTCAGTTTTACTAAATCACAACCCCTAAGCTTGCTATCTAACCCTAGATTGAAAAGAGCCAAATCTCTTGCTTTCCCTTCAAGTTCAAGGCGTATGCGAATGCCCCAGATATGGGATATCTGGAGTGGCTTTTTCTGTCCTATAATTCGATTTTTATTCCACGGATATGCTTGTTGAACTGCCATGATTAATCTCCAGTTAGTACTGAGACTTAAGTATGGCCTTTAAAAAGAGTAAAAAGCCCGCTAAAAAGCGGGCTCCATATTCACCTCGGTGAGACATCCCACCTGACGTGGAACGTCAGGCTACATCACAAAGCTTACCGATACTCTTCAATGCTCGGGCATGAGCACATCAGGTTACGGTCACCAAATACGTCGTCAATACGGTTTACGGTTGGCCAGAACTTATCGTAACCAACGGCTTCAACCGGGTAGGTTGCTGTTTGACGGTCGTATGGGCGGTCCCATTCTGCATCGGTAATGTCCGCCAGTGTGTGCGGTGCATTCACCAGTGGGTTGTTGTCTTTCGGCCAGTCGCCAGATGCTACTTTATCCGCTTCGGCTTTAATGCTCACCAAGGCTTCAATAAAGCGATCCAGCTCAGCTTTAGACTCAGACTCGGTTGGCTCAACCATAATGGTACCCGCAACCGGGAAGCTCATGGTTGGTGAGTGGAAACCGTAGTCCTGCAGGCGCTTAGCCACGTCAATTTCGGCAATACCGGCGGCGTCTTTCATTGGACGCAAGTCGATAATGCACTCGTGCGCGACACGGTTGTTACGGCCACGGTACAGAATTTTGAAGTGCTTACTCAGCTTTTCAGCCAGGTAGTTGGCATTCAAAATAGCGGTTTCTGAGGCTTCACGTAAGCCGCGTCCGCCCATCATGGCAATGTACATCCAGGAAATGGTCAGAATGCTGGCACTACCAAACTGCGCAGCAGATACCGCGCCGTTACCGGCTTTAGGGCCGTCAATATTCACAATAGAGTGATTTGGCAGGAATTCAGCCAGGTGCTGCTTCACACCAATAGGACCCATGCCAGGACCACCGCCACCGTGCGGAATACAGAAGGTTTTGTGCAGGTTCAGGTGCGATACGTCAGAGCCAATGTAACCCGGTGAGGTTACGCCAACCTGTGCGTTCATGTTGGCACCGTCCATGTAAACCTGACCGCCATAGCTGTGAACCAGGTCACAAATGTCTTTAATGCCTTCTTCGTAAACACCGTGGGTGGACGGGTAAGTGACCATAATGCACGACAGGTTCTCGCCCGCTTCTTCGGCTTTGGCTTTTAAGTCGTCCATATCCACGTTGCCGTGCTTGTCACAGTCAACCACCACCACTTTCATGTTCATCATCTGAGCTGAAGCCGGGTTGGTGCCGTGGGCTGAGCTTGGAATAAGGCAAATGTTGCGGTGCCCGTCGCCGCGGCTTTCATGGTACTTCTGAATAGCCAGCAGACCTGCGTACTCGCCCTGCGCACCGGAGTTCGGCTGCATCGACATATCGTCGTAACCGGTTACGTCAATTAACCATTCAGACAAGGTTTCAACCAGCTCGTAATAGCCTTGCGCCTGCTCTGCCGGGCAGAACGGGTGCAACTGACCAAATTCAGGCCAGGTGACCGGAATCATCTCGGCGGTGGCGTTCAGCTTCATGGTGCACGAGCCCAGAGAAATCATCGAGTGGTTCAGGGCTAAATCTTTGTTTTCCAGCTTTTTAATGTAACGCAGCATTTCAGTTTCTGAGTGATACTCGTTGAATACCGGGTGCTGCAAATACTGAGAAGTACGCACAAGGTCAGCAGGAATAGATTCCACGTCGCCACCGGCAACACGACTGTCTAATACGTCAATGTCTAAACCGTGGTTGTCGCCAAACAGCGCGGCAAATAAGTTTTCAACGTCGTCACGCGTTTTGGCTTCGTCCAGACTAATACCAAATACGCCCTCGCCGTCAACGCGTAGGTTAAGACCCAGCGCTTTACTGCGCGCCAATACGTCTGCAGCGTTTTCTTTCATTTCAAAGGTTAGGGTGTCAAACCAGTGGCTATTCACCAGCTTCACGCCTTTGTCCTGCATACCTAAGGCAACAATGTCGGTTAAACGGTGAATGCGGTTGGCAATACGGCGCAAGCCTTCAGGGCCATGGTACACAGCGTAAAACGACGCCATGTTCGCCAGCAGAACCTGCGCGGTACAAATGTTCGAGTTCGCTTTTTCGCGGCGTATGTGCTGCTCACGGGTCTGCATGGCCATACGCAATGCAGGGCGTCCACGAGAGTCTTTAGAAACGCCGATAATACGACCCGGCAATGAGCGTTTAAATTTGTCGCGGGTAGCAAAGAACGCGGCGTGAGGACCACCATAGCCCATTGGCACACCAAAACGCTGAGCGTTACCAAACACCATGTCGGCGCCCATTTCGCCCGGTGACTTCACCATTAGCAGGCTCATTAAGTCAGAAGCAACGGCGACAATGGCCTTCTTCTCCTGCAACTCGCCAATTAACTGTTCAATGTTGTGCAACTGGCCTTGTTTGTCCGGGTACTGCAGCAACGCACCAAACACGTCATGATCAGAGGCTTCACGCGCCGGTCCGACAATAATGTCGAAACCAAAGTATTCAGCACGGGTTTTCACCACGTCTATGGTTTGCGTGTAAACGTTGTCCGCAATGAAAAACGCGTTGGATTTTTTGTTTTTAGAAACCCGCTTCGCCATGGCCATAGCTTCGGCGGCGGCAGTGGCTTCGTCCAGCAGTGAGGCGCTGGCTAAATCCAGGCCGGTTAAATCCATAGTCATTTGCTGGAAGTTAAGCAGTGCTTCTAAACGGCCCTGAGCAATTTCCGGCTGGTACGGCGTGTACGCTGTATACCAACCCGGGTTTTCAAGCACGTTACGCAAAATAACGTTCGGCACTACGGTGTCGTAGTAGCCCATACCAATGTATGAGGTACAAATTTGGTTCTTTTTCGCGATGTTTTTAAGACGAGCCAGAGCTTCGCGTTCAGTTTGCGGCTCCCCTGTTTGCAGGAACGGTTCACGCAGAATCGCACCAGGCACAGTGTCTTTGGTTAATGCTTCTAAAGAATCTACACCCAGCTCAGCCAGCATGGCTTTTTGTTCATCAGCGCTTGGGCCAATGTGGCGGCTAATGAATTCATCGTGGTGCTCTAATTGCGTCAGGGTAGTACTGCTCATTTAACTCAGCCTCGTACATTTATCGGAAATTTATCGAAAACTTATCGGATACAAAAAACAATGAACCCCGGCTAATTTCCGGGGCTCAGGACGCTCTGTGTCATTGGTGCTATGCGCCAATGGCCTCAGTCTTCGTCGATTGAAGCCTCGTAAGTGTTCGCGTCTAATAAGTTGTCCAGCTCGCCGCTGTCATCTGCTTTTATACGGAATAACCAGCCGTCACCGTAAGGGTCGTTGTTGACCGTTTCAGGGGCATCTTCCAGATCTTCGTTAACCGCAACAACTTCACCGGTCATTGGTGCGTAGATATCTGAAGCGGCTTTTACAGATTCAGCGACAGCAATGTCGTCGCCTGTGGCAACTTTGTCGCCTACGTCCGGTAACTCAACAAACACCATGTCGCCAAGAAGTTCCTGCGCGTGCTCGGAGATACCTACAGTAAAAGTACCGTCGCCTTCATCACGAACCCATTCGTGGGTTGATGCGTATTTCAGATCTGCTGGAATATTGCTCATATTGCTTTCCTTCTACCCGGGTTACCCGGAATGTATTGAATCTTGTTCGATTATAAAACAGATTGACCGTTTCTGACGAAACCTGGCTTAACCACCTTCACCGGCATTTGTTTCTTACGCATTTCCACTTCCGCTGTATCACCAACACTGGATGGAACGCGAGCCATTGCAACTGAGAAACCAAGTGTAGGCGAGAATGTACCAGAAGTGATGATACCTTCGCCACCCTCAACGGTTACTTTTTGACCGTGGCGCAGCACACCTTTCTCTTCCATTACAAGACCGACTAATTTGTCATGACCTTTCGCTTTTTTCTGCTCTAAGGCTTTACGACCAATGAAGTTGCGATCAGCCGGTTCAAACGCTACGCTCCAGCCCATATTGGCTTCCAGCGGCGTGATGTTCTCGTCCATGTCCTGACCATACAGGTTCATGCCAGCTTCTAAGCGCAGTGTATCACGAGCACCCAGTCCACATGGAGCCACATCGGCTTTTAGCAAGTCATTCCACAGGGCTTCAAGCTGCTCGGCCGGAACCACAATTTCGTAGCCTTTTTCACCGGTGTAACCTGTGGTCGCAATAAAGTAATCGCCAACGTCTTTACCCACAAAAGGCTTCATGCCTTCAATTTCTGCGTATTGCTCTGCGGTTAATACGCCCTGGATTTTTTCAGCGGCTTTAGGGCCCTGCAAAGCCAGCATACCCATGTCGTCACGCTCTTTGGTGGTGACATCAAAATCGGCAGCGACTTTTTCAATCCATGCCAGGTCGCGGTCACGGGTAGCTGAGTTAACAACCATGCGGTAGGCAGTTTCTGAGAAGAAATACACAATAAGGTCGTCAATAACACCGCCGTTTTCATTCAGCATACTGGTGTATTGTGCTTTGCCTTCGGTTTTTAGCTTAGCAACGTCGTTAGCCAGCAGGTAACGCAAAAACGCCTGAGCCTGTGGCCCTTCTACGTCAACAATGGTCATATGCGACACATCAAAAACACCGCAGTCACGGCGTACAGCATGGTGCTCTTCAATTTGTGAACCGTAGTTCAGCGGCATGTCCCAGCCGTGAAAATCAACCATCTTCGCACCCGCTTTTACGTGTGCATCGTACAGTGGCGTTCTGCTACCCATACCGTGTTCCTTCTCTGTTCACTTTATGTGCGTGTGTATGGGCGCAAATTATAGGCGTGATTCGTTTAAACTTAAAATCAATAATGCTTATAATGGTATTAATTTTTCAAATACCTAGTAACGACTTTATAAAGCGAGCCAATGAAACATTTATCCTTAGAGGCCTTACGCAGCTTTAGTGCGGTGATTGAGCTGGGCAGTATGACACTTGCCGGCGAACGCATGGGGCGTTCTCAGCCTGCTATTAGTTTGCAGCTTAAAAAGCTGGAGCAGCAACTGGGCGTTGAACTGCTAACGCGCCAGGGTAGCGGCTTTGCACTTACCGCCGACGGTGACGTACTGTTTGACTACGCGCAGCGAATGTTGGCGCTAAATGACCAGGCCTGGGCGCAGTTCGAACCGCAACAGGTTAGCGGTAAAGTGCGGCTGGGTATTACCAGTGAATTCGCGTCCAGCTTGCTGCCCAAAGTGCTGGGTCAGTTTGCTCAGGTTTATCCGCAGGTGACACTGCAGGTGACTTCAGCGTTGAGTAAAGACTTACTGTCCGGACTGGGGCAACAGTTCGATATTATTCTGGCACTGCGCGAACAGACCAATAAAAGTGATGTTTTAATTCAGCGCGAAGAGCTGGTTTGGGTGGGCTTACCGGGCTTATTAGAACAACCCGGCTGGCCTATGGTGGTTGCTCCTGAAGGCTGTATTTATCGGCGCAGGGCAGAACAAAGCTTACAAAGGGCGCATCAGCCTTATCGTATCACTTATACCAATACAGACTTCTCGGGACTGACTGCGGCATTGAACAGTGGGCTGGGCATTACCGTTCTGGCTAAAAGTACGGTACCGAAGGACATTCCCGTATTGGAGAGTTTTTCTGATAACAAACCCTTACCCAACCCCGGTTCAGTCAACGTGATTATGCGCCTGGCCGGCGGTGCCTCAAGTGCTGCCTCTCAATTAGCCGACTACCTGAAAGCGAGGATTTGAACATCTCACCTGACGTGAACGTCAGGCTACGAGAGATGAGCTCCGGGATAGGTGGCGTCTATGGTTGGTACCTACTGGTCAGGGAGTGTGCGGCGCCATGGATGGCGACGCCCAAGCCCTACAGGGACGTATTCACGGGCGTCTCCCTGACCAGTAGGTACCAACCACAGCCGCCTAGCTCTGGGGGTCAGTGCCCAGCGCGATTTCGGCTAGCTTGCGTTTTAAAAAGGTGAGTTTGTTTGGCAGTGCGAAGGCCAGAGCGCGTAGGCCTTTTACTACTGGGTTTGCTGTACCGAAACCGCGTTTGAACGTTTCCATTGCAGCTATCATTAGCTGAGTGTCGGCTTTGCGCTCGCGCTGATACGCACTCAGCGAGCGGTGCAGTTGCGTCAGTGAAGACAAATCCACACCCTCAATTTTTTCGGTTAAGGCTTTCACGTCACCAAAACCTAAGTTCGCGCCCTGCCCGGCCAGCGGATGAATGGTGTGAGCCGCGTCGCCCGCCAAAACAATACGGTGCTGGTACCATTGGCGGGCGTATTGCATTTTAAGCGGAAAAGCTTTTATATCAGACACACACTCGCAGCCGCCTAATACCCGCCCCGACTCTGTTTCCACCTGTTTTGCAAAGCGCTCAACGGGCTCATTAAGCAAGTTTTTGGCGAGATCTTCATCGGCAGACCAGACAATGGAAACGGTATGAGAGTCAGGTGTTGGCAGAAGTGCCAGCGGCCCTGTTGGTAAAAATACCTGACGAGCCACGCCATTATGCGGTTGCTCCGTGCGAATATTGGCCACAATGCCTTGCTGTCCGTAATCCCAGAAGGTTAGTGGTAATTCAGCATACTGACGCACTTTCGAACGACCACCGTCAGCTCCTACTATAAGATCGGCTGACAGTAACCACTCACCAACATCGATTTCCGCGGGGTGAGAATCATCGCCGGCATGAACCATTGTCCACTGCTGCGTCTGCAATATATCAACACCGACCTGCTCAGCGCGGTGCCACAAAAAGTGCTCCACAACATTGTTTTCAACTATAGCGCCTAAATCTGCGGCGTTAATTTCCCTGGCTGAAAACTCAATGTGCGCGGGGCTGTCTTTGTCCCACACTTGCATGCTTTGGTAGGGGCCACTCCGGTGTTCTTGCACTAAAGGCCAGGCACCACAGTCTTTTAATACGCTGCGACTGCGATCATTTAACGCACTCACCCGCAATGCCAGCTCTTCAGAAAGTTCAGGTTGCGAATGCCTTTCCAGAACCATCACTCGTCGGTTTTGCTGAGCCAGACGTATTGCCAGACTCAGGCCAATCATGCCGCCGCCAACAATCACAACATCGAGCTTTTTGCGTTTCATGGTCATGGTTGCATCCCCATGGTTAAGCGTGCGAAGGCGGATTTCAGCGGCGAACAATGCTGCAGTAACATCAGCGCACTGTTGCGACCCAATACCGTGGGCCAGTAGTGATTCGAAAAACCGCGCACTAAACCGTCCGTCAGTTTAATAATGGCTTGGTAATCACGTTCGCGGTTCTGCTCATAACCTTGTAATGCCTGAAAATTACCGGCGTCATCGACATTGGCCAGCGACTCACATAAAACTTCGGTATCGCGCAGCCCCAGGTTAAAACCCTGCCCGGCTATGGGGTGTAAGGCATGCGAGGCATTACCGATGATCACACTGCGGTGGTGAGTCGAGCGTTTTGCCCGGCGTAACGTCAGCGGATAGAAAACTCGTTTCGACACGCCGCTAAATAAACCCGCGCGGTAGCCAAACGCCTGCTGACACCGCTGCATAAATTCGGTGTCGGACCATTGCTGGGCAACGTCACGCTGCGCTTCGGTAAAGCTCCACACCAGTGAAGCCTGACTTCCCTGCATTGGCAGTAAGGCAATAGGCCCATTCTCGGTAAAGCGTTCGTAGGCCCAGCCATCTAATGGCTGTTCTAAATCAAGCGTTGCAATGCAACCAAACTGGCCATAGTCGTAAACATCCGATTTTAGCCCCAGTTGCTCGCGCACCAGTGAATTCTGGCCATCGGCACCAATGAGTAACTTAGCCAACAGCTGCTGTCCGTTATCCAGGTTCAGTTCAACCTGCTTTTGCTGCTGTTGCAATGAATCTAAACGAACACCCGATAACCACTCAAGGTTGGTCTGCTTCTGACAGCTAAGGTACAAGTTGTTAACCAGCTCGGAAGCAGCAACAACCCGACCTAAGGCCTCTACCCGCTCGTTCTCGGCGTGCAGTTCAGTGGCACTGGCAAAGCCCCGGTCGGAAATGTGAATATGTTTTATTGGAGTACTGTCAATGCCATTGAGTACACCGAGACTTTGCAGCCGCTGCGCTGATGCAGCAGCCAGAGCAATAATGCGTTTGTCGGCGGGCGGACCCTCAGCGCGGGGTTCACAGACAACAATGTGCCAGTCCGGCCGTTGTTGCGCCAGCATTAAGCCAGTTAAGGCGCCCACCAGGCCACCTCCGGCTATTACCACATCGGCGTGCGTTACTGGCCTTTCATCCATGTTTCAATCTCTTCTATGGTTTTGGGTACATCGGCGGTCATGTTGTCAAAACCGTCCGCTGTTACAACCAGGTCATCTTCAATGCGAATGCCTATGCCGCGCCATTTATCTTCAACGTCAGCGTCTTCCGGAATATAAATACCGGGTTCTACTGTCAGCACCATGCCGGGTTTGAAAGGTACAGGCTCGCCCTCACTGTCGCGATAACGCCCGACATCGTGAACATCCAGACCCAGCCAATGGCCCAGGCCGTGAATAAAGTACGTTTTCCAGCGTTGCTCTTTGAAGTTTTCTTCGGCATCGCCGGTTAAAATACCAAGCTCGGTGAGACCATCGCTAATGACCCTGGCAGCTGCTTCGCTCGCCTGAACCAAATTACTGCCGGGTTTAATTTCAGCAAAAGCCGCCTGCTGGGCTTCCAGCACTAGGTTATAAAGTATGCTCTGTGGTTCACTAAACTTGCCATTTACCGGGAAAGTCCGGGTAATGTCGGCCGCGTAACCCTGATACTCCGCGCCGGCGTCTACCAGCAGCAAGTCGCCATTCTGTAGCTCGTCCCGGTTGTCGGTGTAATGCAGAACGCAGGCATTAGCACCACCACCGCTGATAATACCGTAAGCCGGATGCAAGGCTCCGTTCATGGCAAATTCATGGTGCAGCTCTGCCGCTACCTGGTACTCGTGCTTGCCCGCTTCAACAAAGCGCATAATGCGGCGGAATGCCCCCGAGCTGATTCGGCCAGCTTCTTTCATCACAGCCACTTCATTGGCTGACTTAATAAGGCGCATGGCGTCCAGTTGAGGTCTTAAATCAGACAAGCTTTGAGGCGCTAATTTACCGCTTCGCCTTGCTTTTACACTGACGTCATCGCGCGCTTCGCTCACCAGTTCGGCCAGCACCGAATCTTCACCCATGGGGTAGAAAACCGATTCAATGCCTTCCAGCAACTCAGGTAAACGTTCCGGTAAGGTGTCGAGATCTTCCGCGCTGTCAACGGCTAAGGCTTCAACAGCATTGGTATAGCCTAAACGCAGCCCATGCCAGACTTCGTGCTTTGGGTCTTTGTCCTGACAGAATAAAACACTGCGAGGGTTGCTGTCGTTAATCAGCAGCAACACCGCGTCCGGCTCATTAAAACCGGTTAAATAGAAAAAGTCGCTGTTTTGGCGAAAAGGGTACTCGGTATCATTGCTGCGCGTAACTTCACTGTTAGCAGCCACCAGTGCCACCGAGTGCGGAGGCAAAGACTCCAGCAGCTGGCGTCGGCGCAGTTTAAATTCATCCTGAGGAATAACGTTTCTCATCAACGACCTCTACTCCGTCAGTAATTAATGCAGAATTTTGGGTGGCTGATTTGCCGGTAGCTCATTACGGCCTAATTCGGCGTAGCACATCATGGCTGAAACACGCAGATACTCGACAATTTCGGTGTAAGCTCGTTCTTCTTCCTCATCACCGTCATCGGTAAACTCTATTTTCGCCAGCTCGACCATGTCTTCAATTGCTTCTTTTAAGTCACCACTTAAGTTGGTCATATTTTCCTGGTTAACACCATAGCCCACTAAAAAGGCATTGACCCAGCCAGCCAGTGCGCTTAAGCGGTCAGACAGCGGCGTCGTGTCTTCAGGTAACAACAAACGGTAGCCTAAGTCTTCGTCACCCAGCGAGTGCTCAATTTCTTCGGCCTGCTGTTGCAGCAAGTTCTCCAGCTCGACGGGCAAGCCCTGGCCGTCGTATGCCAGGTCTGACATTAAGATCATTAATTCATTGCTTTTGGCGTCGCTGCCGGTGGCTATTAGCCCGGTTAACATACCCTGCACTTCTGACGCACTTGGCGTCATGTCGTATTGTGCGTAAAGTTCCACTAAGCGGTCATAATTAAAACGTGTCGACATTAAATTCTGCCCTTTATTTATCATGCATTAATCCTAACACTGGCTTTACATAATCGCTAGCTGACAAACACCGGTAGCTCATGCCATAATGCAGTTATCAAAGCTGTTGAGTCAGTTGCAAGGAGTCTTTTGAATGGCCGCAAAAACCATGGATATAAAATTGCTGGAACGTAATTATAAGGTGGCTTGCCCTGTTGGGCAGGAAAGCGCGTTGCAGCAAGCGGCAGATACGCTCAACGAAAGACTGATGGAAACCAAAGAACGAACGCAACTGACCAATGTCGAACAAATAGCTGTGATGACAGCCCTGAATTTATGCCATGAGTGGATTCAGGATCAAAATGAACAATCTGCAAAAACAGCTAAGCTTGAAGAAAAAATTCAGTTACTTCAGGCAACGATAGAACAGGCAATGAGTGAGCAACGCTCACAACGTAACCGTTAGCGGTTAACCTAAAGCAACATTGTAACCCTTTTGCGGTTTCCTGGGGTGTTTGCCAGCAGGCTTATGTCCCTGAGCCGATGCTTGTATTAAAAGGGGATCACTGGCCTGCCATGTGCAAGCCCGGCATGAACCGGGAAGCCTACGGCAGATACCATTTGCTCCCCGCCTTGAACCAATGGGTTCAAGGGCTACAGCCAGCAGCGGCACCTTGGGAAACCACCCTTACTATTGGCGCTCCGCCTTTTCATCGGCAACAATGGCTTTAACGTCCTCTAGCAATTGTTGTGCGTCAAAAATGACACCGTCTTTAATGGTGTACTGAATGCCTTCGGTACGCATCGGCTGGTTGTTGTCGTCCAGCTTGAAGTGCCCCGTGCCGTACAACACTTTAAAGTTATCCATCGGATTTTCGTTCACAATAACCATGTCGGCTTTTTTACCAATAGCAACGGAGCCAATGTCGTCTTCCATATTCAGTGCCTCGGCACCGGCCAGGCTGGCAGCATGGATTACTTCCAGTGCATTCAAGCCGGCTTCACGCAGTAACTCCAGCTCACGAATATAGCCAAAGCCATAAATCTTATAAATGTAGCCCGCATCAGAACCAACGGTAATTCTGCCGCCGTTGGAGTGGAAGTCCTTTAAGAACGCCATCCATTTCTGGTAATTATTTTTCCAGGCAATTTCATTGTCGGTCGTCCAGTCGAACCAATAAGAGCCGTGAGCGTAGCGGCTTGGCTCGAAAAACTCCCACAACCGCGGCAAGGTGTATTCGTCGTGCCAAATGGCCTGACGTTCACGCATTAAATCACGCGACGCTTCGTATATGGTTAAGGTGGGGTTAATCGTGAAGTCCAGTTCAATCAGTTCATTGCGCACTGAATTCCATTTCTCTGAACCTGGCTCCGCGGCCTGCTTCCATAAGCGGCCAGCCTCTTCAAAGCGGTTTTGCTCATTATTGTAGTTATAACCTGCCGGGTAGTCCTGCACGCGGCGCTCTTCAAACAGAGCTTCCGGCAAACCATACCAATGCTCCATAGAGGTTAACCCCAGGCGGGCGGAGTCCAGTGCATTCATCGACATTACATTCAGCTGAGCGTGGTGCATCATAGTACCTAAGCCCTGTTTGTTGGCTTCATCCAGCGCAGCTTCCATGACCTTGCGTGACGCACCAAAGAATTTAATGCCTTTCGCTCCCTCGTCTTTAATGTAGCGAACCCACTCGCGCGCCTGCTCGCCGTTATAAATAGGCTTATCCCAACCTTGCCCAAAACCGACATAAGGAATGATTCGCGGCGAAGTAATGCGATTATCGACGGCGCGCTCTTCGTGCCACTGAACCCAGTCCAGACCATTAAAACTGCCGGGCTCCCGAATGGTTGTAATACCGTGAGCCAACCACAACTTCAATACATACTCCGCCGGAATACCTTTTGCGGAGCCGCCAATATGCGCATGCATATCAACAAAACCGGGCAAGATGTACTGGCCGCTGACATCCAGCTCTTTATCACCTGCTTCAGCTTCAGGACGCCCTTCGGGCTTAACGGGTACTCCCGGATTCCCAACACTGACAATATTCACGATACGGTCGTCTTCAATGACGATGTCTACCGGACCAATGGGTGGTGCGCCTTCGCCATTAATTAGTGTTCCGCCCCGTAATATCAGGCGCTCGTACGGACCTTCACCGCGATCACGCTCCGGCGCTTTCGGGGGAGCCTGTACAGCATGGGCTGCAACCGTAAAAGCCATCGCTACCATGGCTAAAGCTATCGTTTTTATTGTTTTCATCGGTTATCCTCTGGCAATTACTCAGCGGTTATCATTAAGCAGACTCTAGCATGACTCGACAGGACCTCCGACGCAAGTTACAGCAAATTCGCCGCAATTTAACCGCCGAACAGCAGAGCGAAGCGGCACGTCTGGTTGCTGACAAACTGGAGCAACGTCTGAGCAACCGGGTCCCTCAGCAGACCACCGTTGCCGTGTATAAAAGCTTTGCCGGCGAGTTACCAACCTCAGCCATTATTCAAAAACTGTGGCAGTCAGGCTTTAATACCGTTTTACCCGTGCTTCACCCTTTTGCTAAAGGTCATTTGCTGTTTTTACACTATGCACCGGATACGCCAATGACAACCAACAAGTACGGTATTGCTGAACCTGAACTGAATGTCCAAAACGTAGTGCCATTGTCCAATATTCAGATACTGCTGATGCCATTAGTCGGCTTCGACAGTCAGGGCAACCGGTTAGGCATGGGCGGCGGTTATTACGACCGGACATTAGCTCAATGGCATAATGGGAATAGGCCCAACTTATCGCCCATTGGATTAAGCTATAACGAACAACAGGTTAAACAGATACCGGTTGAGAGTTGGGATATTCCACTGCCGGAAATTATTACACCAGCGCAACACTGGCGCTTTTAAAGCAAAAGAAAGTTCGATAAAAAACAACAAATTCCCTATACTGAGCCTAAAGAAAACACACGGAGAAACGCTCATGTCAGGCAACGCTGATGCACTAAAAAAAGCGGCAGCAGAAGCTGCTATGCAATACATTGAAGACGGCACTGTCGTCGGAGTCGGTACCGGCTCAACCGTAAACTTTTTTATCGATGCGTTAGCCGAGCGAAAACATGACATTGAAGGGGCTGTTTCAAGTTCTGAAGCCTCTACCGAGCGTCTGAAGTCTCATGGTATTGAAGTGTTTGAACTGAACTCCGTTGCCGATGTTCCCGTTTATGTAGACGGTGCTGATGAAATTAATGAGCATGGGCAGATGATTAAAGGCGGAGGCGGAGCGCTGACCCGTGAAAAAATTATAGCCGCAGTCGCTAAAAAGTTCGTCTGTGTCGCTGATGAAACCAAAATGGTTGGCCGTTTAGGTCAATTCCCGCTGCCGGTTGAAGTCATTCCTATGGCACGTTCATACGTTGCCCGCGAAATTGTAAAACTTGGCGGCGACCCGGTCTGGCGCCAGGGTTTTACCACCGACAACGGCAACTGGATACTCGATGTGCACAACTTTGACATCATGGAGCCCATGAAGCTTGAAGCTCAACTGAACAATATTGTCGGCGTAGTCACCAACGGGCTCTTTGCTCAGCGTGGTGCGAATGTGGCGCTTATTGCCCGTGAAGACGGGGTTCAGACTCTGAAGGTAAGTGGCTGATGCAAACCTCATTAGCGAAGGACAAAATCAAAGTTTTATTGCTCGAAGGGGTTCATGACAGTGCCATCCAGCTATTTCGTCACCACGGCTATCATAACCTGGAAATACTGCAAACCTCTCTGAGCGAAGATGAACTCTGCGAAAAAGTTAAAGACGCTCACATTCTTGGTATCCGCTCACGCAGCCAGTTGAATGAACGCGTATTTGCCGCTGCCGACAAGCTCATTGCGGTTGGCTGCTTCTGCATAGGTACCAATCAAATCGATTTAGACGCGGCCAAGCGACACGGTGTCGTTGTCTTCAACGCGCCCTTTTCCAACACCCGCAGTGTTGCCGAGCTGGTTTTAGCAGAAATTATTATGCTGCTACGGGGAATTCCTGAAAAGAATGCCGTAGCCCACGAAGGAGGCTGGCTAAAATCGGCTAAACAGTCTTTTGAGGCACGCGGAAAAATACTGGGAATTGTCGGCTACGGTCACATTGGCAGCCAGTTAAGTGTTTTAGCCGAGCAATTGGGCATGCACATCCGCTACTACGACGTTGAAGACAAGCTGCCTATGGGTAACGCCCAGTCGGTTCCCACTTTGGATGACTTACTCACGCAAGCCGATATTGTCACTCTGCACGTACCGGAAACCGAACAAACGCAATGGATGATGGGCCGTCGTCAAATTGAACGTATGAAGCCGGGCAGCCTGCTCATTAACGCGTCACGCGGAACGGTAGTAGACATTGACGCCCTGGCTGAAGCTCTGTCATCAAGACACCTGGCGGGTGCGGCAATTGATGTGTTTCCGGTTGAACCTAAAGGTAATAACGACGAGTTTATGTCGCCTCTGCGTGGCTTAAAAAATTGCCTGCTAACACCACACATTGGCGGCTCAACTTTAGAAGCTCAGGAAAACATTGGCGTTGAAGTGGCCGGAAAATTGGTGCGCTATTCGGATAACGGCTCTACCCTGTCTGCCGTGAACTTCCCTGAAGTGAGCTTGCCAACACACGCCACCGCACAGCGTTTGCTGCATATTCATAAAAACCAGCCGGGTATGCTAAACGCCATTAACCGCATTATTAGCGACAATGAAATTAACGTGGCAGGTCAGTACTTACAGACCGATGAAAGTGTGGGCTACGTGGTGATGGATATTGACGGCGACAATGGCGCCAATATACTGCAACAACTGAAAGACATTCCGGGCACTATTCGTGCCCGGCGTTTATTCTAGTCTTTTTTGCCCATAACCGTGCGTTCCATGCTCTCTGGTGAGACATGGCGCACGTCTTTGCCTTTCACAAAAAAGATAATGTATTCGGCAATGTTCTGACAACGGTCACCAATACGCTCTAAAGAACGTGCGGACCAAAGCACATTCATAATTTTTGGAATAGAGCGCGAGTCTTCCATCATGTATGTCATTAACTGACGTGTCAGCGCTTCGTACTGACGGTCAGCCTGCTCGTCCTGCTGGTGCACATTATAAGCCGACTCCAGGTCCATACGGGCGAAAGCATCAAGTACATTACGCAGCATGCTTAATACGTGTTGCCCCAGGTTTTCGAGACTGACTAACAGTTGCTGTTGGTCGTTACTGAAACTTTCCTTAGCGACTTTTGCAATACGCTCTGCTTCGTCACCAATACGCTCTAAGTCAGCAATGGTTTTGATAATCGCAATGACTAAACGCAGATCACTGGCGGTTGGTTGGCGTTTAGCAATAATGTGCACGCATTCTTCATCAATCTGCACTTCGAGCTTGTTCACTTTATGGTCACTGGTCAGGACTTTCTCTGCCAAGTCGATGTCGCCCTTCTGAATTGCCAGAAGTGAGTCCTGCAATTGCTTTTCAACCAATCCGCCCATGCTTAACACACGGTTACGCACAGCTTCCAGTTCGTCATTGAACTTACCGGAAATGTGCTTACCCATATTCATCTTATCCATGACTCGCTCCTTAACCGTAACGACCAGTAATATAATCTTCTGTCTGTTTTTCAGACGGGGTAGTAAATAAAGTATCCGTATCAGCATACTCAATCAATTTACCCATATACAAAAACGCGGTCTGGTCTGATACGCGCGCCGCCTGTTGCATGTTATGCGTAACAATAACAACGGTATACTTTTCCTTCAGCTCAGTAATCAGCTCTTCAATGGTCAGGGTTGAAATAGGATCCAACGCAGAGGTTGGCTCATCCAGCAACAAAATTTCAGGTTCAATGGCAATAGAACGCGCGATAACCACACGTTGTTGCTGACCACCGGACAAACTGAACGCACTGGCGTTTAAACGGTCTTTAACTTCATCCCATAACGCCGCACCACGAAGCGAGGTTTCTACCGCCTCATCCAATACCCGCTTATCTTTCACACCCTGCAAACGCAAACCATAAACCACGTTTTCATAAATGGATTTAGGAAAGGGGTTCGGACGCTGAAACACCATGCCCACACGGCGACGCAAAGCCGCAACATCGACGTTCTTGTCGTAAATATTGTGACCGTGCATATCAATCTGGCCGTCAATACGGCAAATCTCTACTAAATCGTTCATGCGATTAATACAACGTAACAGTGTTGATTTACCGCAGCCCGATGGCCCGATAAACGCGGTTACGCGGTTATTGGGAATGCGCATAGAAATATCGTGTAACGCCTGATCTTGACCGTAGTAAAGATTCAAGTTTTTAATATCTAAAGCAGTCTGTTCTGCTGGCAAGTTGTGTAAGTCCAGCTTTTCTAAGTTGCTTGTACTCGGGTTTACCGAAATCATAAGTTCAGACCTTTTCGCTAATTCATCAAAACTTTCGTGTTCAACTGTCGTGTTCAACATTAGTGCTCAAGTGAGCGGTATTTTTCACGTAAATGGTTACGCACACCAATCGCCGTTAAATTCAAACCAACAATAATGGTGATCAGCAAGAATGACGTGGCGTAAACCAGCGGCCTGGCCGCTTCAACGTTGGGGCTCTGAAAGCCTACGTCGTAAATATGGAAGCCCAGGTGCATGAATTTTCTGTCCAGGTGGAAGTAAGGGAAGTTCCCGTCCACCGGCAGCATAGGTGCCGATTTAACCACACCAACCAGCATCAGTGGCGCAACTTCACCTGCCGCCCTCGCAACCGCGAGAATCAGCCCCGTCATAATAGCCGGTGATGCCATAGGCAGAACAATACGCCAAATGGTTTCCCACTTCGTTGCGCCCAACGACAAGCTGCCTTCACGTAACGCCGGTGGAATGCGCGAAAGTCCTTCCTCGGTCGCAACAATCACCACGGGCAATGTCAATATAGCCAGAGTAACGGCAGACCATAAAACACCCGGCGTACCAAAAGTCGGATTCGGTAAGGCTTCGGGGTAGAAAATTTGGTCGAGGCTCCCACCCACCATATAAACAAAGAAGCCTAAACCAAATACGCCATAAACAATCGACGGTACCCCGGCAAGGTTAATGACAGCAATACGAATTAATTTAGTGACCGCATTTTTGCCCGCGTATTCATGTAAATAGACGGCCGCAATAACACCAAACGGAGCGACAATAACGGACATTAACAGCACCATAAATACCGTGCCGAAAATGGCCGGGAACACCCCACCTTCGGTATTAGCTTCCCTGGGCGGTTCAGAAACAAACTTGCCAATTTGCTGGAAAAAATGCCCAAGCTTTGAGAAAAAGCCCATATCGTTAGGGAAGTTCACATCCAGTACGCGGTACATAGGTACTTTGACTTCTTCGCCGCGCATATCCCGCATAATTAAAGAGTCACGACCGGCTTCGTCACGCAGTGCAAAAAGTTCTTTCTCGTATTCCAGGTACTCGGCCTGAAGCTCTTCGCGACGCTGCTCAATGTCGTTTATCGCTTCTTCAGTCAAGCTGCCGCTAAGCTCAAGGCCACGGCGTTGTAGGTTCAATTGCGTTAACTCATAGTTAATAGCACCAATTTCACCTTCCTGCAGCGCCATAGCCTGTTCATTCAGCTCAACGGCGCGCTCAACCCGCTTAAACAATTCATCTCGCAAGTCGCCATGTGTCGCAACACGTTCGCCTGCCTGCTCGATAGCAACTGGATAACCGTAGAAATTACCATCTTTGGTACGTTCAATAACCGCCAGACCAGCCGGTGTTTCATCGGAGCGGATGGCAGGACCAAGCACCCAGGCAAAATCCAGAGGTACGTACTCACGGTTACCAATTTTCATCAGGTAACGAGTCACTTCCTCTTCTTCGTAACCATCCATGATGGTGCCCGAGTTACTGATTCGTGATGTTGGCACCGACTCGCTCTCATAGATTTCACCAATGAGCGTGCGTGTTGAACCGTCAGCCTGTTCAATAGACATTTCATGAATGGCGGCGGGCCAGAAAAACGACAGTCCACGCCAGCCAATCATTAATACCAGCCCGATAACCGCTATTAAGCTGATGCTAACTGAGCCGGCGGTTAACCAGATCCAGGGCTTTCCGGACTTAAACCATGTATTCATTGAATTAAACCTCTGTTCCGGAATTACATCGAGCTGTATTTGTCGCGCAGACGTTGGCGAACAAATTCAGCAATGGTGTTAAAGAAAAAGGTAAATACGAACAGCACAAAGGCTGCCAGGAACAAGATTCGGTAGTGTGAACTGCCAACCTCCGACTCCGGCATCTCGACCGCAATGTTTGCCGACAAGGTGCGCATACCTTCAAAAATGTTCCAGTCCATAATGGGTGTGTTACCGGTTGCCATCAGTACAATCATTGTCTCGCCTACGGCGCGTCCCAGCCCCATCATGACCGCTGAGAATATGCCCGGACTGGCGGTTAGCAGAACCACTTTCGTCAGGGTTTGCCATGGTGTAGCGCCCAGCGCCAGCGAACCGTTAGATAAATGTTTCGGCACACTGAATACCGCATCTTCTGCAATTGAGAAGATGGTCGGGATAACCGCAAAGCCCATCGCAATACCAACAACCAGGGAATTACGCTGATCGAAGGTAATACCCAGCTCATTGGTTAAATAGCCACGCACATTGCCATCGAACAACACTTGCTCAACCCAGGGACTAAGGCCAAACGATAACCAACCCACCAGAATAACAATAGGTATGAGCAGCAAAGCGGCTCGTCCATCAGTAACGGTGTTACGAATATGGGAAGGTAACCTCGACCATAAGAATGCCGTCAGTATTATCGCCGCCGGCACCAGCAGAAACACGGCTATCAGGCCCGGAAGATACCTCTCGATTATCGGTGCCAGCCAAAGACCGGCCAAAAAGCCGAGAATAACCGTCGGTAAGGCTTCCATAATTTCAACGGTCGGTTTGACGTATTTACGCACCGACGGAGACATAAAGTACGCCGTGTAAACAGCAGCAGCCAAACCAATAGGCACAGCAAACAGCATTGCATACGCGGCTGCCTTGATGGTGCCAAAAGCAATAGGAACCAAACTGTATTTAGACTCAAAGTCATCGGAACCAGAGGTCGACTGCCAGGTGTAGTCGGGCTCAGGGTATCCCTCATACCAGACTTCCTGCCACATAGCGCTCCAGGTGACTTCAGGATGTTCGTTCTTAATATCAAACACACTGAAGCGATCACCACTTTGCATAATGAGGTAGTTGGCTCGAGGGTCGACCATGACATGCTCTAAACTGGATTCAAGAGGGTTGCCCCGGTACAGATCCGCCTCTGACGTGGTATAGAATATACCCAGCTGTCCGTTTTCTGAAACGGTGTAGAAAGTACGTCGATAATATTCAACTTCAACATCTTTAACCGGTGAGCCAGCATCAAATGAGCGAATATATTGGTATTGCCGACCTTTATCTGTCGATACCTGGAACCACTGTGTTACCAGCCCGGTATCATGAGTCACCAAAATAGAGCTTGCTCCGGCCAGTAAATAAAGACCCGTGGCATTACCCTGCTCACGCGCATTAACCAGCATTAATTCACGCTCACTTACCTGACCCGAAATTCCGACATCGAATACATGAATTCGGTTACCGCGACGCGCCATAACCTGACGTAAATCCGGAGTGACAATTAAGTCATCGATAGTACCGTTTAGTGTCACCTTATGAAAAACCGGCTTTAATGTCGTTTCGCCAGTCATAAAGTTTTCTTCTGCTGCGTACTTGGTAATAAGCAGATTATTGCCGCCCTGCACAGCAGCAAACATCATAGTGTCACCATCGCTCTCGTAAGCCAGTTTTTCTAAAGCCTGACCACTTTCATCGACAACTAATGGTTCGCCATTATTCAATACCTCCACACGCGGCGTTATCGTACGCTCAAGTGCTCCTGTCTGAGGGTCTTCAGCAAAAGACACTTTAAACTTAGGCTGAACCACCATCGCCGTACCATCGTTCAGACCGTATGCGTACTGCTTGTTGACCGGCAGTGTGCTGGCAAAGCTCGTTATTTTGTCATCAGAGACCACTTCTTTTGAGTCGATGATATCGCCGGCCTTACGCTTAACGATAGATTTATCGGCCAGCGCGAAGAACTCAAATTTCCCCGATTTCATTAGACGGTAACCAATTTCGGCCTGCTCCTCCATGCCAAGTGCTTCTACATCATCACTGTTTGGCAATGAAAAGCTCTGTTCCTCTTTTAAGGAAACCGACTCGAAAATAGGCTGAACAACATAAAGCAGATAGAAAAAGATAAGCAACAGCGCTACCAGCACCATAATGCCACCTAAAGTGACACCATAGCGAGCGGCACGATCTTTAAATAGTCGTCCCCGGTTAGCGGCTAATTGTTGAGCTGACAGTGATGCCATCAGAAACCTCAGGTTTGAATACGCGTTACTAAAATTCTGCAAATAGTTTAGTTGAAAAATATGACAGTATTGTTACACCACTGTCATATTTTCTTAATAATGCAGTAATAGTTATAAAAAAGCCGGTAGCAAGCTACCGGCAAAGCAGTCTCAGGGACAAATTAATCTAAGCCAAGCTTTTTCAATTCAGCTTCAACAACCGCTTTAGGCAGTCCAATGTAACCGTCTTTATTGACAATATCCTGACCTGTTTTTGACAAGATCATGCGCAGAAACTCACCTTCTGCTTTACCCAGTGGTTTCGTCGGATGCTTGTTCACATAAATATATAGGAAACGAGCTAATGGATATTGGCCTGCCAACGCATTCTCAGCAGTTGCGCCGATAAACTCCTGACCTTCGGCTTTTGCGATAGGCACCGCTTTAACACCTGAAGTCACATAGCCGATGCCGGAATAACCAATGGCATTAATTGAGGTTGAAACTGACTGTACAACCGACGCTGAACCGGGCTGTTCATTCACGTTCGAGCGGAAGTCGCCGTCACACAGGCCAATTTCTTTAAAGTAACCATAGGTACCTGATACCGAGTTACGGCCGTAAAGCTGCAAATCACGGTTAGTCCACTCACCTTCCATGCCCAGGTCACCCCAGCGATTAACCTGCTCGTTCAGGCCACATTTGCGGGTTGAGGAAAATATTGCGTCAACTTCCGGAATCGTCAGACCTTCAATTGGGTTGTCTTTATGCACAAAAACGGCCAAAGCATCGATAGCAACACGAACTGGCGTAGGTTTGTAACCATGGCGCTTTTCAAAAGACTCGATTTCTTTTGACTTCATTGCGCGGCTCATAGGACCGAAGTTTGACGTGCCTTCAGTTAAAGCCGGTGGAGCCGTTGAAGAACCTGCCGCCTGCACCTGAATGTTTACGCTTGGGTAGTTACGCTTAAACTCTTCACTCCAGAAGGTCACCATATTGGCCAGGGTGTCAGAACCCACTGAAGATAAGTTGCCGGATAAGCCACTTACTTTTTTGTATTCTGGTAAGTCGTCAGTGGCCGCTGCCAATGTACTGAATGCCAGTGAGCCTGCAACAACTAAGCCTGTTAATGTCTTGTTCAAAGTAGATTGAAACATAGTGTATTCACCTCTAAGGGTTATTGAACTGTTTTCGAATTATGGCCAGTTTAAGACGCTTATGTGACAGCTTTATGACAATGTGAAAAATTTATGACTAATTCACTAAAAGTCCGCTCGGAATGCGAAATGAAAAGCGACTGCCTTTTTCTAGTGAACTATTAATATCCAACTGTGAGTTATGATGCTCTATTGCATGCTTAACAATAGAAAGGCCCAGCCCGGTTCCGCCACTGGCACTGTTACGATCATCCTCAACCCGGTAAAAACGTTCGGTTAGGCGAGGAAGATGTTCAGCGGGTATGCCTTTACCATTGTCCGTGACGCTAAACTCCGCACCGCCGGCCACTCGTTTCCACGACACCGTAATGTTCCCGCCCTCTTGCGTATAATAAATAGCATTGGTTATCAGGTTCTGCATGGCACTGCGCAGAAGGTTTTCTTTACCGTAAATTCTGACAGGAGCCACCTGGAACTCAATAGTATGCTGCTTCGCTTCATTTAAACGTTTGGCTTCAGCCTGCAGTTGTTCAAGCATAGCTGGCATATCCACTTCATGGTCGAATACGTCGTCACTGGGCGTTTCCATGCGTGACAACGTCAGCAACTGATCAACCAGGTTCGACATACGAGTACTTTGTGCATTCATGTTTTCAACGGCTTTTTTCAACATGGCAGGAGGCGTCTGCTGTGGGTCGTCCATCATTTCCAGGTAGCCCTGCAGCACGGTCAACGGTGTTTTCAGCTCATGCGATACATTGGCCACGAACTCCCGACGCAAATTTTCCAGCCGTTTCACCTGCGTCACATCACGCGCAACCAACAAGAACTGATCTTCGCTGTAAGGCATGATACGAATTTCAATATCCAGGCTTTCGCGTATTGGCGATGGTATTGTCAGCTCCTCTTCGAAATTACCTTCGTTCATGTAGGCATAAAATTCCGGGTGACGAATAAGGTTCGATAAACGTTGACCGGCATCGTCAGGCCAGCGCAGACCGAAATAAAACTGGGCTAACTTATTACTCCAAAGCAAAGCACCGTCAGCACGGAATACAATAGCGGCGTCGGGCAAGGCTTCCGCCGCCTCGCGAAAACGGCGTAGTAAACGAGCCAAAGCTTTACGTCGCTTTTGGCTGCGGCGCTGGGAGCGGTATATTCCATCGTAAATATAAGACCAGCTTCCCGGTGCAGAGGGCGGCATTAGAGTACGACTTTGCCAAAGCCACTTTATGAGCTTTTGCTGATAATAATAATGCCAGCAAACCAGCCCCAATAAGGCTAAAGTCGTTATTGGCCAGAACAGGTCAAATAACCAGCCAACGAATAAAAAGGGCAGCAAAAATAAGAGCAGATTGCTGAAAGACTGCCAATTAGAATAGTTCCTGTCCATGCTAAATCAGCCTAAGCTTAACGACTTGAGAAACGATAACCGACTCCCCGCACCGTTTGAATCAAACGGTCATAACCATGCTCAGTCAGCGCTTTACGCAGGCGGCGAATATGCACGTCGACAGTTCTGTCTTCAACATAAACGTTGGTACCCCATACGTGATCAAGTAACTGCTCTCGACTGTAAACCCGCTCCGGGTGCGTCATAAAAAAGTGCAGTAATTTGAACTCCGTTGGCCCCATATCAATACCTTTATCATCGACCGAAATACGATGTGATACCGGATCAAGTTTCAGCCCTTCAACTTCCAGAGGCTCGTCCAGAACCGTTGGGGCAACGCGACGAAAAACAGCGCGCATACGAGCCATCAACTCCTTCGGTGAAAACGGCTTGGTAATGTAGTCGTCAGCGCCAACTTCCAGTCCTTTGATTTTATCCTCTTCCTCACCTCGTGCTGTCAGCATAATGATGGGAATATTGCGGGTGAAATCATCGCTTTTTATTTTCTTCGCCAACTGCAGACCAGAACCGCCGGGAAGCATCCAGTCCAGCAACACCATGTCGGGGTATGGTTCAGCAATTTTACTAACAGCAGCATCGAAGTCATTGGCCTCTACAGCCTGATAACCGTGTTGTTCCATAACAAAGCTCAACATCTCACGAATGGGCGCTTCGTCTTCAACAATTAGAATTCTACGTGACATGCATTGGTTCCCTAATATGAACTGATGCTGCAATTATTACTAAAGAATATGACACTTTTATGAACCTGGACACATCTCTGTAAAATTTCTTATGTCATTGAGCAGAGAGCCACTGCAATAACTCGTAAACAATTGGAAGAGAAACAAAAGCAAACAGAATACCGTAACCCACCATGGCAGCCGATAACCTTGGCGCCAGCCCTGCCATAATGGCCACTGCACCTGCCGTGATCATAGGTGGCATAGCACTTTCAAATACGGTTACCTGAACCAGCGTGCTTTCAAAACCAAAGCCGAACAATAAAGCAATTGTTAATGCCGGCATTAAGACTAATTTAGTTAATAAGCCAATGGTTAACGGTGTTTTACTGCCCTTGGGCAAGCGAAACTTAAGCTGAAAACCAACGGCGATCATAATAACAGGCACTAAAGTTACCGCTAATGAGTCAATCAGCCGCTGAAAAACTTCAGGATAAGTGAAAGACTTAGTTAACAACGCAATAACCAGCGCAATAAATGGCGGGAAGGTCAAAATTTGCCGGGAAACACTGCCAACTGTGGGCTTTTCGTCCTGCTCACGATACAGGGCAATAACAATTGTCGAGTAAATTGCTAAACCGAAAAAAGAGCCGAACTGATCGTACAATAACCCGTAAACAATAGCGTCACTGCCGTAAAAGGCTTCTATCATAGGGAAGCCAAAAAAGGACGTATTACCCAGCGGCACACAAATGAGTAATGCACCGACTACCTCTCTTGGCCACTTAAAAGCGCGACCCAGCAGCCATATAAAAACCGCACTGGCTATCAGTAGAACCCAGGGAATAACAACCGGGATCAGTAGCTCAGAGGAAAACTCCAGGGCCGGAACTTTGCTGAAAATAACACCGGGGAGTGCGGCATAAATAACGTAAAGGTTAAGAACTTGCGCGGTGTTATCCGGACACTTGCCGGTACGCTTAAGGATAAAACCAATAAGTAGGTAGAGCCCCAATACTGCGAGGTTGATCATAGCGTACAGAAAGGTTGAGAGTGACCGCTATAGTGTAGCCTGACAGCCACTGTCAGGCTACTTTTGTGTTTACTTTAGGAGAAAGCGCTTACCAGGAAAAGTCGTGGCGAATGCCGACAGCAATAAAGTCCTGCTCTACGCCGGGGGTTGCACCACAACCACGGGTTGAGTAAAGCGCGATGTCACATTCACGACCGGTGTACCAGGCGTAAACGCGGGTATCACCGCTAAAGAAGTAATCGGCTCCCACTGACAAAGAAGCGTCGTTATCATTGCCGTCATCAATAGCTTGATACTGCGCTTTAAACACCCAGTTTTGATACGGGTGTGCAGCACTTACCAGGTAGCCGTCGGAGTCGTTCGCACCGTTAATGGTTTCAAACTGCTGCAGAGCCACACCAACGCGTGTTTTACCAAACTTTGTTGCGCCGGTTAACTGAGTAATGTCATAACCATTAACGTCACGGTCAAACGCTAACGCTGCATAATAATTGGTTTTCTTCAGCTTGCTGTCACCGTAAAGCAGGCCAAATGAAAAACCGTCGTCTTCATTGTCATTCTCTGATGCAACGTAGGTCACACCCAGTTTAAAGTTATTAAACGAAGGTGAGTAATAGGTCAGCGTGTTATCCGGGCGGTTTTCGCCACGGAACAAACTTTTAAGGTCAGCTTCATAATCCTTAAACTCATCCACTGAACCTTGAGAATCTTTCAGAAAAGTATCGTACCGGCCAATCATGACCTCACCGAAATTACCGCGTAAGCCAACAACCTGGTTGCGGTTGGTAACAGCGTCTTTATCATCGTCTGAGTCAGCAAGGTCGACACCAAACTCAATTTGGTAAAAAACCTCTAAGTCAGATTCCAGCTCAGCGGCGCCTTTAAAGCCAAAGCGCGACGAGTTACTGACAACTTCAGTATCCGCCCCATTACCATAGTCATTGCTTTGCAAAGACACATTCGCGCGACCGTAAACCGTTAAACTGTCGTCGTCATTAGCAAAAGTGGAAAAACTGGCTGCCGTAGCAGCAATTAATAGCGGAACCGAGTACCTTTTCATAGTCATCCTCACGAGGTCTAAACTGGAACTGTCTAAATTTTACGCACATTATAGTGCCCGCAAAATTTATTGCAGTTATTTTTCTGTCGTGAGTCAATTCTATGTCCTTTTTATGACATAAATATGACAGATGAAGGTTTTATTTAAGATTTATTTCAGTTTTGCTAATTGCTGCTGTTGCTTAAGCTGACTTTTGGCGTATTTGAGCCACTGCTGTGCCGACTGTTCAGTTGTCTGATAACCTAAAGCCTGTTCAAAATGCGACGTTGCCTGTTCGTAGCGCTTTAAATTCAGAGACGCCATACCTTTTATCAAGTAAAGGTTGCCTTCGTTGTCCAGGTTTCCTTTACTGAGAGCGCTTTCCGCACTTTCCAGAGCTTTCTCGTTATTGTTCAGAGTTAAGTGTAACTGGGCAACCTGCAGCGCAAAGTTCCCGTGCTCAACCTTACCGGAAAGCTCGTTGTAGGCTTCAATTGCGAGTTCATATTCTTTCGCCTGAGTATAAGCCTGAGCCATAAATTTCAGGTTATCTACTGACTTTTCGACCTGACCGTCAGACATTGCCTGGTGGATAGTTTCAGCGGCTTTATACGGCAACTCGTTAAAATAGTAAGCCTGCGCCAGTTGCTTCCACTCACTGCCTTTTTCAATAAAGCCTTGCTGCCGCGCTGCTTCTAAAACGGCTAACTGCTTGTCATCCTGCTCTAACTGAGCATAAACACCGGCAAGCTGTAACCAATATTCCGGCTTGCTATAGTCCGCAACCAAACGCTCCATCACTTTAGCAACCTGTTTGGGTTGTTCTAGTTCGTAATGCAGCGCCCGCTTTAAAATCAGCCAGTTCTCATCGGGTGTTTTATTTTTCGAGTCTGCGGCGGCTATGGCTTTATCAATGAGTGGTAAGGCTTCCTGATGTTTATCGGCCTGGTAATAAGCTTGCGCTTTTAACACCCAGGCTTTACTCATCTCGTTCTCTTTCGCCAAACCTTCCCACTGCCCCAAAAAGCCAATTGCGCGTTGGAACTGACCGTCACTTAAAGCCAACTGAGCCAGGCTGTAGAGTGTACTTTTCTGCAAAGACTCGGGAATAGGCGTCTCATTCACTACCTTTTCAAAGTGGTTAATGGCTTGTTTGGTATTGCCCTGCTCGTAATACATAAAGCCATAAAAGTTCCACATCATGGCGCGCTCATAGCTGTTCATGCTGTCCGCTTTTTCCGCTACCTCGCCCAGTATTGATAGCCCCTGCTCCAGGTTACCGTTGTCCGCCTGCTCCTGCGCCCGGGCTAACTGTCCGTAAACTTTTTCGCGCAACGCCGGAACACGCTCTGTCTGTTGAGCCTGCGCCGGATGCACAAATAACAACCAAAGACTGCAAACCGCTAATGCCAGAAATTGTAATTTCATAAGTCACCCATTCAGTTCATTTCAAAGGTCATGCGGTTACGAACGCCGTCCACTTCAACGGCTTCACCGTCAATAACCCGGGGTTTGTATTTGAACTTCAGCACAGCATCCATGGCAGCCTGATCAAAAATACCTTCCGGTTCCGCTTCTACAACAACCGGGTCTCGTACTGATCCCTGCTTTGTCACTGTAAACTCAACCACCACATAGCCCTCGATACCACGTTGCAAGGCTCTGCGAGGATAAGCGGCCTGTACCTTCACGATAGGTAAATACTCACCGTCACTTGCCTGCAGTGACATACCATTTCCAATATCTCCGCCAGCATCCATGTTGGCAGAAAAGTCATAGCCAGAACCGCTGTCAGAATCGGCAATGTCGTTATCCATTTGTGGCTGCGGTAAGTCTTCAGGCGGCTGTTCAGGCTCTGGAGGACGCTCGGGCTTGCGCTCTTTTTCCTGCACCTCTTCAGGTTCCGGCGTACGCACAAAGTCCAGTACGCTACCGCGCGGAGGCTCGCTCATGGCACCTTCACCACCACTGATTAACGATTGCATCAGGTAGAACAAGCCTATGGTGACAAATGCCGCAACCAATAGTGCTGCCAGGAATCTCATCATTTAGTCTTCATCCGTTGCTACAGAAACATCGTAAACACCTGCTGATCGGGCCGCGTCCATCACCTTAATCAGCACTCGGGTGTTTGACTCTTCATCGGCCTGGATAACAACAGAACCTTGAGGGTTTTCCGCATACAAACGTTCAATGTTGGCTTGTACCGCTCTTACGTCCACCTGTCGTTTGTCTATCCAAATTTCATTGTTTTCACTTATTGCAATGAGAATGTTGGCGCGATCTTTCTGTACCGCAGTCGCGGCATCCGGACGGTTAACATCAATTCCGGCTTCCTTCACAAAAGACGCGGTGACAATGAAGAAAATCAACATAATGAACACCACGTCGAGCATCGGTGTCATATCGATAGCACTTTCTTCTTCTTCAATTAAATTGGCAAAATGCTGCTTCATAATCTTGTCCTCAACGTCACCTTAGTGACGTTCCAATAAAATTTTATCTTCAAGCTTCATGCGCTCGCGACGTGTGGTTCGTTGCAACCAGGTTGCTGCGAAAACGCCGGACAAAGCCCCCACCATGCCAGCCATGGTCGGAATTGTGGCCTTAGAAACACCTGATGCCATTGAACGTGCGCTACCGGTTCCGGTGACAGCCATAACATCGAACACTTCTATCATGCCGGTTACCGTTCCCATCAGACCCAGTAAGGGGCAAAGAGCAACCAGCGCTTTAATAACCGGTAAGTTGCCGCCAAGCGCTAAACTGGCTCGCGAGATCATTGCCTGGCGAATTTGTTCAGCATTCCAGGACGACTTGTCTTCACGCTGCTGCCAGCGTTTTAGCGTGTCTTTAACGCGGGCACGGTGTCCTTTCAGATAGTAAAAAATGCGTTCAAGAATCATCAGCCACATGGTGAAGATGAGAATACCGATGACCAGCAGCACTTGTCCGCCGGCCTCGATGAAGTCTCTAATCGCATTACTGAATTCAATGAGGAATAACACGGTTACTCTCCTCGCTCAGACCGCTCCGCAATAATGCCGGATGCTTGTTCCTGCAATATATGAATCAGGTTCTTACTACGGGTATGTAAGGTGGCAAATAATAAGGTCATAGGAATCGCAACCACCAGACCCAGCACCGTTGTTACCAGGGCCTGCGATATACCGCCTGCCATCAGTTTCGGGTCACCGGTGCCAAACAGTGTTATCGCCTGGAAGGTGTTGATCATGCCGGTTACCGTTCCTAACAGACCCATCAGCGGTGCAACCACAGAAATGATCTTTATAAACGTCAGGTTACGAGTGATTTTCGGCACTTCCCGCAAAATGCCTTCACTGAGCTTCAGTTCAAGCGTTTCTGTATCCGCCTGTGGGTACTTGTCTTTAATCAGCATGACGCGACCGAGCGGGTTATCATTACTTGGCTTGTCTTTCTTAAGCTGACGTTTAACTTTGTTACCCAGCAGCATCAGTGATACAAAGCGCTCTAAGGCAAACAGAAGACCAATAGCGCCCAATGCCAGAATGATGTAACCAACCGTACCGCCCTGGTCGATGCGCTCACCTAAACTCGGTGCCTGAACCAGTAAACCAAGAATAGAGCCGCCTGTAGGGTCCAGACCAAAGGTCACAACGCCACTGTCGGTTTGCTGAATATCTTCCGCAGTGTTCAGATAACGACCCGAAGGTTGACGCACCAGCTCAGCGACAGAGCCCGTTGAGCTCATACGCTCCAGATACTTACCACCTGAAACCAGGTTAAAAGCGCCAACACGAACCACGTCCTGCTCGGCTTTGTCACCATTAACAGCCGTTACTTCGGTGGTGAATTCTGCCACTTTGCCCGACTCTGTCATTTCCTGTTGCAGAGCAAACCAGACACTCTCAATGTCCTCAATTGACGCCAGCTTAGAAGACGAGCCCATACGTTCAGCAAGCTCGTCTAACTGCTCTGCCCGGCCCGGATACTGAGCAGAAATAACCGAATTATTGAAGTTACTGGATGCGTCATTAGCGACCTGCTGCAGCACACCAAACAGCTCCTTTAATGAGCCCATGCGCTGCGTTAAGGTGTCGCTCAAGTTACCCAAGTCGACTTCATTCTGCTCGAACTGAGTTTCCAGATTTTCAGCTCGCTGCTCTAAACGGTTACGCTCAGCAATAGCGTCAGCCAGCATGGCTTTTTGCTCTTGTTCTTTTTCACGGAAACGCTGTTCGCGCTCTTTATTACTTTCCGACTGAGAAAACTTACCCTGCTGTAACTGCTGTAACAGTTCATCTAAGTTAATCGGGTCCTGAGGGACAGGAGCTGCCAACGCCGTAACAGAAGCACATGCCAATACCGTTACTGAAAACCATTTTGCGATACGCTGTATTAAATTCATGGTTATTACTCCTTATTGACCGGCGCTGTTTTGGGTAGAACTGTTTGATTTATTCGCAAACAGCGGCATCATCAGTAAGTCAGGTGCTAACTGCTTTCTGGCTATGCGAATCGCTTCGTCTACGGCAGGTAGGTGTTTACTGTCCAGCTCTTGCCAACTGCGCTGCTCCTGGTTCCAAATACCTAAGTGCTGACCGTCACGCGTTTTATAAATCAATGCCACACGACCAATGCGGAGGTAGGTAACATCCTGCTGCTGACCGTTAATTTCATGTTCTGCGGTATAGGCTTCAATATTTCGGCCATAATCGGCTTCTATCTGATAAGCCTCCATGACCCGGCGGAACTTCTCCGAAACGTCAACATTCGCGCGTTCCATAAGGTCATTCAGTTGTTGTAACCGCTCACTGCGCTCGGTTTGCAAAAATGGCACATCTAATTCAACAAAAGACTCAAGGGAGTCAATCATTCGCAACATCAGAGGAGTAATTTGACGCTCGACATAGCTGACCTGATCAATAGAATTATTGATGTCCTGCTTTTCACTTTCCTGGCTGCTGATTTGCTGCTCAACTTGGGTGGTATAAACTTTTAAGCCATCAATTTCTTTCATGATGCGTTTATACTGTTGCAGCCGCTTCTGCATATCATCCGAGATTTGATCGATGGTAAGCTGCGACTTACGGGCTGACTCGTTGATGGATGAGGCTCCGTCAACCACAGGCTCGAGTTTATCTTCCTGCGAGTAAGCTGGTGCAACGTTTAAGGCAACCGCAACTAAAACGCCAGCAGAAGTAATTAACTTCATAAATTATGACCTTTGTGAATTAATTTGTGGCGACTTTAGTGACTTTTCGTGACAGCTTAATGACCGAAAAATGTCATTTTTATGTCAGTGGCTTTATTTAGGATGAGCGGATTGCTTTATTGCGTTATTCTGGCCAATGAATTAGTTTATCCCTATCTGTTCAATTCGTTGACATCTGTCTATGGCAATCAAAAGCATTTCTTCCTCGCTGCTTACCCGGGTATTATCCGTTTACTTCGTGCTGACACTGATAGTAACTGCGGTGCAGATAGGGGCGGAGTACTTCGATACCAAGCGTGTATTGATTGCTGAACTTCAGAACCAACAAAGTACCTTCAATGGCTCACTTACGCGCTCGTTGTGGGAGTTCAATAGCAACCAAATTGATACCATCGCCGACGGACTTATCAGCATTCCCGCCATAGCCGGTGTACTTATCCGCGACGACGCCGGAAATATCCTGGTACAGCTGGGTGAAACCACAGAAATGAGTGATTTACCGGACGATAATAGCGAAGGTATGTTACTTCCGGAGCGCGAAGGCATTTTCGGTTACTACGATTCATTAATCTTCGAGTTTTCCGGTCACTCCACCAAAGTCGGCGACGTCAGTCTGTTCTCGACGCGCGATATTGCGATTGACCGCATAAAAGTCAGCCTTGGCTTTATTATCGGTAATGCCATTATTAAAAGTACCTTCCTTATTGTGCTTTTTACCATTGCCTTTAACCGTATGTTAAGCCGCCCGTTAAGTGATTTAACTCAGCAAATTAAAGGGTTCCGGCTGGATAACCTGGAGCGTTCAAGAATTCGCCTGAACGACCAGCACAACAATGAGCTGGTATTAGTTGAACAGGCCTACAACCAGTTACTCGACAATATCGAAGAGTATCAGGCAGACCTGGACCGGACCCAAAAGAAACTCAAAGCTGCTAACCGCCAACTGGATGAACAAAACGCCATACTAGAGCAGGAAGTGGCACGCAAAACGTCGCGTTTAAGTCAGGTTATGCTGGACCTGGAGCAACGGAAAAACGAACTGGAAATGCGCCAGGAGAAACTGGAGCGCGAAGTCGGTCAACGCCGTGCCATTGAAAATACCTTACGTCAGTCGAACCAACGCTTAGAGTCTTCACTGAACCATTTACGGGAAACACAGCAGCAATTAATTGAATCAGAAAAAATGGCTTCATTGGGCGGTCTGGTGGCCGGTATTACTCACGACGTAAACACGCCCATTGGCATTAGTGTCACGGCCTCATCTTACTTACGGGAAAAGCTCGACACACTGGACCAGTCACTGCTTAATAAAGAGCTGACTCAGGCACAATTGAAGAAGTTTATTGAAGAAGGCCGTGAAAGCCTTAACTTACTGGACAATAACCTGCACCGCGCATCTGATCTTATCAGCAGCTTTAAGCAGGTGGCCGTCGATCAGGCATCTGACGCCATCCGCGATATTAACCTGAAAAGTTATATCGAAGATCTGGTCCAGTCATTACAGCCTCATTTGAAGAAAACCAACCATCAGGTGCAACTTGAATGCGCCGATGACATTTTTATACGTTGCCCAGCAGGGGCTTTATCACAGATATTCACTAACTTGATTCTTAACTCATTACGACATGCTTTCGACGGCATCGATAACGGCGTTATGACCATTTCTATTAATCTCGATGGTGAAACACTTCAAGTGCGCTACTCAGATACCGGCAACGGCTTATCTCAGGACCAGCTCAGTCGTCTGTTTGACCCCTTCTTTACCACCAAACGGGACCAGGGTGGCAGCGGACTGGGTACGCATATTGTCAGAAACCTGGTAACCCAGACTCTGTCCGGCGAAATTAGAGCCGAGAGCGAACCCGGTGACGGTTTAAGCTATTTCTTTTCGTTTCCTGTACAGGTTTTAAACTGACAGACCTCCCTTAACGGGATACAATCCGCTGTTATCTTTCTTTACTATGTTGCGACAGGAACAGCTTATCTATGTGGTTTAAAAATCTTCGGTTTTACCAATTCAGCGAAACCTTTTCATTACCCGATGACTTCTCTGAACAGCTAGCGGAACACAGCTTTCACCCCTGTTCGCGCTCCGATCAGAGCTCATTCGGCTGGACTTCCCCTTTTGGTGCGGATAACGAAGTATTGACCCACAGCCTGGGTAACTGCTGGCTGCTTTGTGCAAAACGTGAAGAAAAAGTGCTGCCAAGCACAGTAGTCAACGCACAGCTGGATGAAAAAGTTCGCCAGATTAGTGAAGTGGAAGGCCGTTCGGTACCACGTAAAGAAAAACAGAATTTAAAAGAAGATTTAATTCACCAGCTTCTACCACAGGCGTTTAGCCGTTTTCGTCAAAGCTGGGGTTATATTGACCTCGACCGTCAAATTATTGCGATTGATGAATCTGCAGCCAACAAAGCCGAGGACTTTTTAGGGTTACTGCGCTCTTCTGTAGGCTCTTTACCTGTGCGTCCCGTAAGCCCCGGCGAAGCTGTTGAAACTTACCTGACTCACTGGCTGCAAAGCACAGACTTACCAAACCCTTTTGAGTTTGGTGACGAGGCCGAGCTGCGTTCACCTCAGGCCGATGGCGGCATCATTCGTTGTAAACAGGAAGACTTAACCCGCGAAGACATTCAGGCGCATTTAGCCGGCGGTAAGCAGGTGACTCGCTTAGGTTTGGTTTGGCAGGAAAACTTAGAGTTTATTATCGAGTCAGACATGGCTCTTAAACGAGTTAAGCCCACTGACCGTCTGCTTGACGCTAAAGATGATTTAGTGGACCCAAGCCCGGAAGAGAAAATTGATGCCGACTTTGCCTTAGTGAGCGCAGAAGCCGGACTTCTATTTGATGATTTAAAACGAGCCTTTGGTTAAGACAGTAACTCCAGCATTTGGCGGTAGGATTCCTGAACCGATTCCTGCTGCCAAAAGTCATCCGTTTTAATAACCCCTCGCATTTGATACTCAACAACAGTCACACTGTTTTTCTTGGGTTTGGCATTACCGGTCAATAAGCTCGCCAAATGGACAATATCGCAGTAGTTCACCGTTATCGCATCGTCTAATTCCATCCGGCCTTTGTAAAAATGCAACGGCACCTGCACCAAGTTGGGTGTGAACTGCCAATAACGCAGAATATTACTGCCTAATGCAGAACTGAATTGAGTAATACATTCGTTAATAAACGACGGATTCGCGAAACTGTCTTCAAACTCGTTGGCCATACGCAAAATTGGGGCAACACCAATGCGTGAAATCATCCCGGCTAACAAAGACACATCCTGATGTAACCGATGACCGATTCCCCGCCGTTGAAGATCCTGAGTGATAACGACCGAGGCTGCAGCTATTTCACGGCTTTCGTTAATAAACTGCTCAGAAAACATTTTTACGATGTCATTATCGGGTTTGAATACCTGTTCCATCGCCATTGCCAGTGCCAGAGTACGAATACGCCGCATGCCGATACGGGTCAACGCCTGCATCAAACTCTCAGCCTTATTTCTTCCGCCCAGATAAGCACTGTTTGCCAGACGAATCAGGCGGGCACTCAATACGGTATCTTGCTGGATAATATGACTAAGATCGTGCAGGTTACAATCTGGGTCCATGGTTGCGTTACGCACTTGCTCTGCTGTTTCAGGTAAGCCCGGAAGCTTGAGCTCATCGCGCTTAAGTCGCTCGTCAATTAGCAGATATAACGCATTTTGCGATGACATTTTAAGTCCTTATTATTATGGTTTTCTTGCTTCTCAAAAAGCTTGGAAGTAGATTAACAGAACTTGCCAACAACACAATTTATACAAAAGTCATATTATGAAAAAAACACTGTTTAGTTTAGCCCCACTGGCGCTGATTTTAATGGGCTGCAGCGAGCCTGAGCCAACCGATAAAAAATCAATTGAGAATTACGAATTAGTTGCTGAAGCTGAACAACGGCTTGATATTTATACACCTTATCAGCTCAAGACCGACTTATCGCACTTGTCAGACGACCAGAAAAAGATGGTCAGTTTACTCATAGATGCGTCGGAGATTATGGACAACCTGTTCTGGCGACAAGCTTTCCCCGGAAATAAAGAAAGCCTTTTAAGCAGTGTTGAAGGTGACGTACGTGAATTTACCGCCATTAACTACGGCCCCTGGGATCGCCTCAATAACAACAAACCTTTCTTGACCGGTTTTGAGGAAAAACCTGAAGGTGCGAATTTTTACCCGGCTGATATGAGCAAAACTGAATTTGAAAATGCAGACCTTGCTGACAAAGACAGTCTATACACGTTGTTGCGCCGTGATGAGCAAGGTGAATTGATTACCGTACCCTATTCAGAAGCCTTTAAAGACGCTTTAACCAAAGCCTCAGATTTACTTCGTAAAGCAGCCGATTTAGCCGAAAGTGAGGACTTTGCCAACTACTTGCGCCTTCGCGCTGATGCTTTTTTGAGTAATGAATATCAGCCATCCGATATGGCCTGGATGGAAATGACCGATAACGACGTCGATGTGGTTATTGGTCCCATCGAAAATTACGAAGATCACCTCTTTGGTTACAAGACAGCGTTCGAGTCCTACGTTTTAATTAAGGACACAGAATGGAGCCAGCGCCTGGACAAATACGCTCAATATCTGCCGCAATTACAAGAAGGCTTGCCGGTTGAGTCGGCTTATAAAGCCGAGATGCCCGGAGCGAACGCCCAGTTGAATGCCTACGACGCGGTCTATTATGCCGGGCACTCAAATGCCGGCAGCAAAACCATTGCCATTAACCTGCCGAACGACGAAGAAGTTCAGTTAGAGAAAGGTACACGCCGGTTGCAGCTTAAAAATGCCATGCAGGCTAAGTTCGATAAAATTCTGCTGCCTATTTCAAAGCAGTTAATTGTTCCTGAACAGCGTGACAACATTACGTTTAATGCGTTTTTCGCCAACACCATGTTTCACGAAGTGGCGCACGGCCTGGGCATTAAAAACACTCTGAATGACAAAGGCACGGTGCGCTCCGCTTTAAAAGAGCACGCCTCGGCTTTAGAAGAGGGCAAAGCCGATATTCTGGGCCTTTACATGGTTACTCAGCTGTTTGAACAAGGCGTTCTGGCAGAGGGTGAACTGGAAGACTATTACACCACCTTTATGGCCAGCATT
>Ga0114902_1000160_pt1 | contig 45912 bp, 51 predicted proteins | sample MalvireepMed_s12_FD_87291 | JGI IMG/M metagenome (GOLD analysis project Ga0114902, IMG submission 87291) | Marine viral communities from the Global Malaspina Expedition - Malaspina viral metaG DeepMed_s12 | ecosystem: Environmental > Aquatic > Marine > Oceanic | place: Mediterranean Sea... | reverse complement strand
ACCTGTTGAAGTCCCCTTAACAGTTACATTTGCTCCTGGCAATGGTAAACCATCTTGGTCTGTTATAACCCCTGTAATGGTTTTTTCTTGCGCAAAAGTAATTTGTACTATTAGCGCAAATATTAGCGCTAAGTACCCATTGTACTTTTTTCTCATTTTAATAAATTATTTGAATTAGCATGTGCGAAAGTGATAATTTAATGTTAATTACACAACTACAGGCGTAGACTGGATTCTACGTAATTTTTTATTGAAATAATATATATTTAACTTTTTAAGTTAATTAATGAAGATAGTATTAAGATGTATTTTTATGTATGAATTTAACTACACGTTTTTTTTAAAAAAATTAGTTATTTATTATTGTGTTAAATGTTGTTTTTCTTAATTTTTTTATAATGATTTTAATGTATTCTCTGATTTTAGGGTATAAAAAAACCACCTCGAAGTGAGGTGGTTTTATATATTTTAAAATAAGAATTATTAATTCGAAGGAGAGTCGTTAACGTCCCAGAAAATTTTAGTAGTTTGTTCGTCTCCACCAATTGCTTCAGATGCAGCTTCCCAGTTAGTACCGTTAAGTGTTAACTCATTAATTGGATATGTATAACGTGTTGGAACAGGGTTTCCTGTATCTTCTGGAAGGTTAAGTATTGGAGTGTCATATTTTCTCCAAACAGTCCATGCTTCAAATCCTCTGTTGTACATTGCTAACCAGAACTGAGAACCGATTTTTTCTCTCCAATCTGCTCCTGGAGCTGTAGCATATGCAACCTCTGGTTTAGCAAGGTATGTAGCAACATCTGCAACATCCCAGTATTCAAAAGATGCAGTTATACCATTGTTATAATGTTCTTCAACTGTGCCTGTAACAGCGTAAGATCTAGCAGCTGCTTCAGCTAAATAGAAGGATACTTCTGAATAGTCAAGAAGGATTCCTGGAAATGTAGGTTGGTGTAGGAGATCTCCAATATGTGTATAGTTAGAGAATGTATTACTAGCTCCATAAATACCTCCAACATACGTGTCTGCACCCATATTGTCATCGAAATATACAGCTCTACGAGGGTCTTCTAGATCGTTCATGAAATCTACTAATGTATTAGCAGGAACAAAATCAGATCTTCCAGACTGAACTAAATCTACCCATAAAGGGTTTGTGTTTGGAGTAGCTCCTTGATATTCAAAAGTAGCATTATCATCATTAGATGTAAATACACCTCCAGCAACAGCTGATTCAACAGTTGATTGAGATAGGGTAGGGTTAACATCTGATAAACGAATACCAATTCTTAATTTTATAGAATTAGCAAACTTAGTCCATGCAGCCATATTTCCTCCGTAGATATTGTCAATTGAAAAACCAGAACCTGTTAAGTTAGGTGTTGCTGCATCTATTCTTGCAATTAAATCAGAATAAATTGTTGCAGCATCGTCATAAGCAGGTAAAGGAAATCCTTCAGCATCAAGAGATTCTGCATAAGGAATGTTGCCATAAGTATCTACTAATTGTTGGTAAGTATATACCATTAATACTTCTGCTTGTGCTACTCTAGCCGCTATTTCTCCTGCACTTAGCTCTGGATCTGCTTCTGCAACTTCTTTAGCAGTTTTTAAATCTAACAATACATCTCTATACATTTCAGACCAATGTGCCTGTGGAATATTTCTGTTTGTTAAATCATAGTTGGCCTCGTCAATATATGTAGTTTCAGTCCAGTGCTGTCCTAATAGTCTAAATACATTTGAGTTAACGTTTGTGCTTGTCATTTGGTCAACCAAGCTCTTTTGAGCATTGTTGAATAAGAAGTCCGCATCAACTTGAGTTGGATTCTTTGGGTCTCTATTGTAGTTCTCATACTTGTCGTCTGATTGACAAGAGATTAGAGTTACTAGAGATATAATTGTTAATACTATTTTTTTCATAATTATTTTTTTAGAACTGTAATTTAAGACTTGCTCCTATTTCTCTAATACTTGGGTATGTTCCTGATTGATATCCTTGAACATTACCAGAACTTAAACCTGCTTCAGGGTCTGAAAATGGAACATTTTTATCAATAATCCATAAGTTTCTTCCGATTAAAGAGAAAGAAGCTGCTGTGAATGGAAGTTGTTCTAGAACTTTATCACTTAACTTATAAGTAATGTTAGCTTCACGTAATTTAATATATCCAGCATCATATACGTGTGCTGAATTCGTTGCTCTTGCATATCCCCATGGGTTAGCGTATGTTGATGCATTTGCTCTGACATCATTTGGCGTACCATCTTCTTTAACACCTGGTAAAATAACACCACCACTAGTAGCGTCATTAGTTACAGGATTTCTTACAGGGTTTCCTAAATCATTTGAACCAGCAGTGAAGTCATATAGACCTGTTGCGTAACCATACCATGTGTCTAGAGAGAATAAATCACCTCCTTTTTGCATGTCTATTAAGAATCCTAAACTAATGTTTTTGTAAGAGAAAGTGTTGTATAAACCTGCTTTCCAGTCTGGGTTGATATCTCCGATAATAGAGTTGCTGGCAGATGTAAGGTAATATCCATTACTTCCTACAACACGATTACCATTGTCATCATATACATAGTCTGTACCTCTAATAACTCCCATTGGTTCTCCAACAGCAGCGTTCACAGATACTCCACCTTGTAAGGAAGCTAATTGTAAGTTTTCGATACCATCTGCTAGAGAAAGTACTTCACTTCTGTTTTGAGACCAGTTCAATATAAAGTTCCATCTAAAGTTTTCACTTTGAATTGGAGTTGCATTTAATTGAACTTCAACCCCTTTATTCTGAATAGTACCTGCATTTAATAAAGCAGACGTATATCCAGTAGAGTTTGATACAGGAACGCTTGTAATTTGGTCTTTATTTTTAGTATCGTAGTAGGATACATCAAAACCTAGACGTCTATTAAGGATGAACATTTCAAGACCAACCTCCCAGTTTTCTTGTTCTTCTGGCTTTAGTTCAAGATTTTGTTTTGTAGAGTTGTTTGATGCTAAACCACCATTAAATGGAGTTCCAACTGTGTAAGTGTTAAATACTCTATAAGGATCTGTGTCAGAACCTACAGTTGCATAATTTGCTCTTACTTTACCAAAAGATAACCAGCTACTATCGAATAGCTCAGAAAAAATTAAGTTTCCAGTTACCGACCAGTAGAAGTATCTGTTGTCTGACTTAGGAAGTGCAGAAGAACGGTCTGTTCTAGCTGTACCTTCAATATATACAGTGTCGTCATAACCAAAACTAGCTCTTGCGTAAGCACCATCTACCATTTTTACAGCTTCATATTCTGTTGGAGCCTCAAGAGGGTTAACGCTATTTGATAGGCTGTAAAATCCTGCTAGGTTTAAGCCACCATTAGTTTCTGCAAAAATAGAACTCCACTCATTTCTTCTTAAGTTAAATCCAATGTTACCATCCAAATTTAATTTCTCAGTTAAATCTTTATTAAAATTTAACATTAAGTCATAGTTGTATTCTGCAGTATTATTATTGAATCTACTGTATTTAGAAACATCTGCACTACCAACGTTAATTCTTTCTTCCTGTAGACTCGAAGAAGTATCGTAAGTAAATCTTCCTAAAACACTTAACCAATCATTAATTTGGTAGTTTAAAGCCGCATTTCCGTAGAATCTATTACGAGTATCTGTTTGATAGTTCTCAAAGAATGTCCAGTATGGATTATCAGAATAAATAGGAGATAAATCACTTGAAGAATTTGGATTCCAAGTAATATTCTCGCCTGTAGCAAAATATGCTTCCTTCTGTTCTTTAACATCTACATTTGTTTGAAACCATTGTCTAAACTGTTGCATTGGGTTTAAAGAAGAGTATCCTGTTCCGTATCGTCCTTTACCATCTGTTTTAACAAAATTGAAAGTAGTTGTAGCTGTTAGCTTATCGGTTAGATTCAAAGACCCTGAAAAATTTAATGAGTTTCTTTTAATCTGGCTGTTTGGTAAGTTACCTTCTTGATCAAGATTAGTGTATCCCATTCTGAAAGTTCCTTTGTCAGAACCACCATCTAGAGATACAGAGTTTACCATTGTGCCGGCTGCGCTCCAGATATAATTAGGGTCGTTTTCAGCAGCAACCCATGGAGTGGCTTTTTGGTAAGTATCTCCTAATTGTGGGTAGATACTATTCCATTGGTACACCATTTTGTTAGGGTCAAAAGGAGCTCCGTATGAAGCATCTTCAGTGAAAGGAGTTGTTAAATCATCAATTCCGTCACCGTTAATGTCGTCTAATAAAAAGAAACCATCAGCAGAGTCATAATATGGTCCATAACCAGCACCATATTTTTTCTGATATGTAGGAAGTGTAGTTTTGTCAGCAGTACCCATGGTAAAGCTGGAACTTACAGTAACTCCAATTCCTTTTTGTTTTCTACCTTTTTTGGTAGTAATCATTACAACTCCATTAGAAGCTCTAGATCCATAAAGAGCTGTTGCGGCAGCACCTTTAAGTACGTTGATGCTTTCAATATCATCTGGGTTAACATCAGAGGCAGCGTTACCATAATCATAACCACCACGACCAGCTTGTTGATCTGCAGTATTGTTGTTGTCATTGTTAATTGGTACTCCATCTACAACGAATAAAGCCTGATTGTTTCCAGCAATTGAGCTGTTACCTCTAATTACAACTTGTGTAGAACCACCCATTGTACCAGAAGGCTTAATGTTTAAACCAGCAACTTTACCAGATAAAGAGTTTACAAAGTTTTGACTTTTTACAGTAGAAACTGCCTCTCCTTTTACCTCTTGAGTTGCATACCCTAATGCTTTCTTTTCTCTTTTAATCCCCAGAGCTGTTACAACAACTTCATCAAGAGCTTGTGCATCTTGTTGAAGGCTAACATCAATGGCGTTAGAAGCGCCAACTGTTCGCTCTTCAGTTTTTTGTCCAACAAAAGAATATACTAATATGTCTCCTGTGTTGGCTTGGATGGAATAATTTCCATCAAAATCAGTTTGAGTACCATTGGCGGTACCTTTAACTACTACATTTGCGCCAGGTAGCGGCAGGCCATCCTGGTCTGTAATCACACCTGTTACGGTTTTTTCTTGTGCAAAAGTTATTTGCACAATTAACGCTAGGATTAGCGTCAAAAATCCACTAAACTTTGTTCTCATTTTATAAATTTATTTGAATTAGCTGCTGCGAAAATGATAAAATAACGTTAAGATTGCAACTTTTCTGTCATAAATTTTAAGAGAATGTTAAGCTTTTTGTGGTTTTTTACATAATTCTTATTAAATATAACACCTTATTAATAATACAGTATTTTTAGTGTAGTCTTTTTTTAATTCTGTAATCATTAATGTTCAAGTAAAAATACAAGACTGCTTCGCTATAAGAAAAAAGAACAAGGGCTAAGTCTTAACTATCATGTAATTAGCAGTTTAAATAAAGGCGTTGCTAAAATCTATTTTTTATTCATTTTTATTAATAGCAATAAGTCTATTTTGAAAGTCTCATTTTTGACCTTGATATAAGTGGATTCCTGTAAATTCCATTAACTTTTATCGGACAACAATAATTTGTAATTTTTATTTTTCTGAAGTCATTGTAGTTCTGTAAGAATTAACAAAACTATTCCTTTGCATTACTATGTGGCGGTTGTGTTGTTTTTTATGTGGTAGGTGGATTTTGTTGAAAATTAATTAATTAAGGTTTGATTTATTGATAATTTTTTATACCTTTGCCACCCTTTTAAACGAGAGGTGTGTTCTTTTACGAACTGAATCTCAGGATTTTAAAGGGAAATTTAATTAAATAAAACATAATTATTGTTTAGTAGATTATGCCAACAATTTCACAATTAGTACGAAAAGGAAGAGTCACAATTACTAAGAAGAGTAAATCGGCTGCTTTAGATTCGTGTCCTCAAAGAAGAGGGGTTTGTACGCGTGTTTATACTACTACGCCTAAAAAGCCAAACTCTGCTATGCGTAAAGTAGCAAGGGTTCGTCTTACAAATGGTAAAGAGGTAAATGCATACATCCCTGGAGAAGGTCACAACTTACAAGAGCACTCGATAGTATTAGTAAGAGGTGGAAGAGTAAAAGATTTACCGGGGGTAAGGTATCACATCGTTCGTGGTGCTTTAGATACAGCTGGTGTTCAAGGAAGAACGCAACGTAGGTCAAAATACGGTGCAAAGCGCCCTAAGAAGTAATTAAAACTTTTAACAAGAAGAAATGAGAAAAAGACAGGCCAAAAAAAGACCTCTTTTACCAGATCCAAGATTTAATGATCAGTTAGTGACGCGTTTCGTTAACATGATGATGTGGGATGGTAAAAAGTCTGTAGCTTTTAAAGTTTTCTATGATGCAATTGATATCGTAGAAGAGAAAAAACAAGACGAAGAAAAAACTGCTTTAGAGATTTGGAAAGATGCATTATCAAATGTAATGCCACACGTAGAGGTTAGGAGCCGTCGTGTAGGTGGAGCTACATTCCAAATTCCTATGCAGATTAGACCAGATAGAAAAGTATCTATGGCTATGAAGTGGTTGATTAGTTATTCTCGTAAGAGAAATGAAAAATCAATGGCTCAAAAATTAGCTGGCGAAGTTCTTGCAGCTGCAAAAGAAGAAGGTGCAGCAGTTAAGAAAAGAGTTGATACTCATAAAATGGCTGAAGCAAATAAAGCATTCTCTCACTTTAGATTTTAGTAAAAAAATAAAATGGCACAAAGAGATTTAAAATATACAAGAAATATAGGAATTGCGGCTCATATTGATGCTGGTAAAACAACAACAACAGAGCGTGTTCTTTTTTACACAGGAGTTTCTCATAAAATTGGAGAGGTGCATGATGGTGCTGCTACAATGGACTGGATGGAGCAAGAGCAAGAAAGAGGTATTACAATTACTTCTGCTGCTACAACTTGTACTTGGCAGTTCCCTATGGAGAATGCACAGCCAACTCCTGAAACTAAAGGATATCACTTTAATATTATCGATACTCCTGGTCACGTTGACTTTACCGTAGAGGTAAACCGTTCTTTACGTGTTCTTGATGGATTGGTTTTCTTGTTTAGTGCGGTTGATGGTGTTGAGCCTCAGTCTGAAACTAACTGGAGATTAGCAGATAATTATGGTGTTCCTAGAATTGGTTTTGTTAACAAAATGGACCGTCAAGGGTCTAACTTCTTAGCTGTTTCAAAGCAGGTTAAAGAGATGTTGGGTTCTAATGCAGTTCCAATTGTATTGCCTATTGGTGATGAAGCTGATTTTAAAGGAATTGTAGATTTAGTAAAAAATAGAGCTATTGTATGGCACGAAGATAATTTCGGTTCTACTTTTGATGTAGTAGATATTCCTGAAGATATGAAGGAAGAAGTTCGTGAGTACCGTGCAAAACTTATCGAAGAGGTTGCTGAGTATGATGAAAATCTACTTGAGAAATTCTTTGAAGATGAGAGTTCTATAACTGAAGAAGAAATTCACGCTGCTTTAAGAGCTGCGGTAATGGATAGAGCAATCATTCCTATGATTTGTGGTTCTTCATTTAAAAATAAAGGGGTTCAGTTCTTATTAGATGCTGTTTGTCGTTATTTACCTTCACCGGTAGATAAAGACGGAGTTGTAGGAACAAATCCTGATACAGGTGCTGAAGAGAGACGTAAGCCAGATGTGGATGCGCCTTTTGCTGCTTTAGCATTTAAAATTGCTACCGATCCTTTTGTAGGTCGTTTAGCATTCTTCCGTGCATATTCTGGTAGATTAGATGCTGGATCTTATGTTTTAAATAACAGATCTGGTAAAAAAGAGCGTATTTCTCGTATCTATCAAATGCACTCAAACAAGCAAAATGCAATTGAGTATATAGAGGCTGGAGATATTGGGGCTGCTGTTGGGTTTAAAGACATCAAAACAGGAGATACTTTATCAGATGAAAAAGCACCTATTGTACTTGAGAGTATGGATTTCCCAGATCCAGTAATTGGTATTGCTGTGGAGCCTAAAACAAAAGCAGATGTTGATAAAATGGGGATGGCTTTAGCTAAGTTAGCTGAAGAGGATCCAACATTTACAGCTAGAACTGATGAGGCTTCAGGACAAACAATTATTTCTGGTATGGGTGAGCTTCACTTAGATATTATTGTTGACCGTCTTAGACGTGAGTTTAAGGTTGAAGTTAACCAAGGTCAGCCTCAGGTTGAGTATAAAGAATCGATTACGCAAAAAGCGGATCACAGAGAGGTTTATAAAAAACAATCTGGTGGACGTGGTAAATTTGCTGATATCGTATTTACACTTGAGCCAGCTGAAGAAGGTAAACTTGGTCTTGAATTCGAATCTGTAATTAAAGGTGGTAACGTTCCTAAGGAATTTGTTCCTTCTATTGAGAAAGGTTTCAGAGAAGCAATGAAAAATGGTCCGTTAGCGGGTTATGAAGTAGATGCTATGAAAGTTACTTTGACTGATGGTTCTTATCACGATGTGGATTCCGATCAACTTTCGTTCGAATTGGCTGCTAAACTAGGATTTAAAGCTGCTGCAAAAGCTGCAAAAGCTGTGATCATGGAGCCAATTATGAAATTAGAAGTGTTAACTCCTGAGGAAAGTATGGGAGATATTGTAGGTGACCTTAACCGTCGTCGTGGTCAAATTAACAACATGAGCGACAGAGCGGGTGCAAAAGTAATTAAAGCAAGTGTTCCATTATCTGAAATGTTTGGATATGTAACCTCTTTACGTACTTTATCATCTGGTAGAGCAACATCTACTATGGAATTTTCACATTATGCTGAAACACCTTCAAATATATCTGAAGCTGTAATTAAGGAAGCAAAAGGAGTTGAAGCTTAAATCTAAAGAAAATGAGTCAAAAAATCAGAATAAAACTTAAATCATACGATTATAATTTAGTTGATAAATCAGCTGAAAAAATCGTTAAGACAGTAAAAACTACTGGTGCTGTAGTAACTGGACCAATTCCGTTACCAACACACAAAAAAATATTTACTGTACTACGTTCTCCACACGTAAATAAAAAGTCTAGAGAGCAATTTCAATTAAGCTCTTACAAAAGACTTCTTGATATTTACAGTTCTTCATCAAAAACAATTGATGCTTTGATGAAACTGGAATTACCAAGTGGTGTTGAAGTAGAAATCAAGGTTTAATTCCTTGAACTAATCATGGAATTTGATTAGTACATGTCCTAAGCCTTTGGCGAAGGAAAAACGGAAAAAATACATTCAGAGCTGAAAGTATTTTTCAGCTCTGAAGTTTTTTAGATAAATAACAATTAGTAATAACAATTTGGTGGAAGGTTTGTAATAGTTACAAATTGTACATCGTAAATTAAATTAGAATGTCTGGGTTAATAGGAAAAAAGATTGGTATGACCAGCATCTTCGACGAAAATGGAAAGAACATTCCATGTACAGTGATCGAAGCTGGACCATGCGTAGTTACCCAAGTCAGAACCGCAGAGGTTGACGGGTATGAAGCTCTTCAGCTTGGTTTCGATGACAAGGCAGAAAAACATGCTAATAAAGCTGAGCAAGGTCACGCTAAAAAAGCAGGTGTTTCTCCTAAAAAGAAAGTTGTCGAGTTCCAAGATTTTAAAGGAGATTTCAAATTAGGTGATACTGTAACAGTAGAGCAATTTGTAGAAGGAGAATTTATTGATGTTACTGGTACGTCAAAAGGAAAAGGATTTCAGGGTGTTGTAAAACGTCATGGTTTCGGTGGTGTAGGTCAGTCTACTCACGGTCAGCATAACCGTTTAAGAGCTCCTGGTTCTATTGGTGCTGCATCATATCCTGCTCGTGTATTTAAGGGTATGCGTATGGCTGGACAGATGGGTGCAGAAAGAGTAACAGTACAAAACTTAAGAGTATTGAAAGTGGTTGCAGAGAAAAATCTTTTAGTAGTTAAAGGATGTGTACCTGGTCACAAAAATGCTTATGTAATCGTTCAGAAGTAATGGAAGTAGCAGTTTTAGATATCAACGGAAAAGAAACTGGAAGAAAAGTTAGTCTTTCTAAGTCAGTTTTTGGTGTAGAGCCTAGTACTCACGCTGTATATTTAGATGTTAAGCAGTATTTGGCTAATCAACGTCAAGGTACGCATAAATCTAAAGAAAGAGCGGAGATTGCAGGTAGTACACGTAAGATAAAAAAGCAAAAGGGTACAGGTACTGCAAGAGCAGGAAGTATCAAGTCTCCAATTTTTAAAGGAGGTGGTAGAATTTTTGGTCCTAGACCAAAAGATTATACTCAGAAGCTAAATAAAAATGTGAAGCGTCTTGCGAGACGTTCAGCATTGACAATCAAAGCACAAGAGAAATCAATTATTGTTTTAGAAGACTTCGATTTTGAAGCTCCAAAAACTAAAAATTTCACTAATGTTTTGAAAGCTTTAGGGTTAGAAAATAAAAAGTCCCTCTTTGTGTTGGGTGATTCAAATAATAATGTATATTTGTCGTCACGCAATTTAAAGACCTCTGAAGTTGTAACTAACTCAGAATTAAGTACTTATAGAATTGTTAATGCAAATAACATAGTGCTTTTAGAAGGATCTATAGAAGGAATTGAGTCGAATTTAAGTAAATAAGGAACCAATGAGTGTGTTAATAAAACCTATTATTACCGAAAAAGCAACCGCAGATAGCGAGTTGAATAATCGTTATGGTTTCATTGTAGATACTAAGGCAAACAAGTTGCAAATTAAGGATGCCGTGGAAGCTACTTATGGAGTTTCTGTTGAAAAAGTTCGCACAATGAATTACGGACCAAAAAGAAGTACTCGCTACACAAAAACAGGTATTCAGCATGGTAAAACCAATGCTATTAAGAAAGCTGTTATTCAAGTAGCTGAAGGGGATATTATTGATTTTTATAATAATATATAAGTAAAGACAAGAAATGTCAGTAAGAAAATTAAAACCAGTAACTCCTGGGCAGCGATTTAGAGTAGTAAACGGATTTGACGCGATTACTACTGACAAGCCGGAGAAGAGTTTACTCGCTCCGTTAAAAAAGTCGGGAGGTAGAAACAGTCAAGGAAAAATGACCATGCGCTATTTAGGTGGTGGTCATAAGAAGAAGTATCGTGTGGTTGATTTTAAAAGAGTGAAAACTAACGTTGAAGCTACAGTAGAATCAATACAATACGATCCAAACAGAACTGCGTTTATTGCATTAATTACATACAAAGACGGAGAGAAGAGTTATATTATTGCTCAAAACGGTTTGCAAGTAGGTCAAACTGTAGTCTCTGGATCTGGTGTAGCTCCTGAAATAGGAAATGCAATGCCTTTAAGTGAGGTTCCATTAGGTACTATTATATCTTGTATTGAATTACGTCCTGGTCAAGGAGCTGTTATGGCTCGTTCGGCTGGTGCTTTTGCTCAGTTAATGGCAAGAGAAGGTAAATATGCTACTGTGAAACTTCCTTCTGGTGAAACTAGATTGGTATTAGCAAATTGTTTAGCTACAATTGGAGCGGTATCAAATTCAGATCATCAGTTAGTAGTTTCTGGTAAAGCAGGTAGAAAACGTTGGTTAGGAAGAAGACCTAGAACTAGACCGGTTGTAATGAACCCAGTAGATCACCCAATGGGTGGTGGGGAAGGCCGTGCTTCTGGAGGACATCCAAGATCAAGAAACGGAATACCTGCTAAAGGATTTAGAACAAGAACTAAATCTAAAGCGAGTAATAAGTATATTATAGAACGTAGAAAGAAATAAAGTATTAAGAGATGGCACGTTCACTAAAAAAAGGACCTTACGTTCACTATAGTTTAGAGAAAAAAGTTCAACAAAATGTTGAGTCTGGTAAGAAGACAGTTATTAAAACCTGGTCTAGAGCATCTATGATTACTCCAGATTTCGTTGGTCAAACAATAGCTGTACATAATGGTCGCCAATTTGTTCCTGTGTATGTAACAGAGAACATGGTAGGTCATAAGTTAGGAGAATTTTCACCAACAAGATCTTTTAGAGGTCATGCAGGTGCAAAAAATAAAGGAAAAAAATAATAAGTAGCCATGGGAGTTCGTAAAAGAGAAAGAGCAGAGCAAATAAAAGAAGCTAAGAAAAGTTTAGCGTTTGCAAAGTTGAATAACTGCCCAACTTCACCAAGAAAAATGAGGTTAGTAGCCGATTTAGTTCGTGGGGAAAAAGTTGAGAAGGCACTTGCTATTTTGAAATTTAACCAAAAAGAAGCATCTCGTCGTTTAGAGAAGTTGTTAGTTTCTGCAATAGCAAACTGGCAGTCTAAAAATGAAGATGCAAACTTAGAGGAGGCAGATTTATTTGTTCAAGAAATTCGCGTAGATGGTGGGGCAATGTTGAAAAGACTTCGTCCAGCACCTCAAGGTCGCGCACATAGAATTAGAAAACGTTCTAACCACGTTACAATAGTGGTTGGTGCTAAAAATAATACACAAAGTTAAGATAGAGTATGGGACAGAAAACAAATCCGATCGGAAATCGCCTTGGTATCATTAGAGGATGGGAATCCAACTGGTATGGAGGTAATGACTATGGAGATAAACTTGCTGAAGACGATAAAATCAGAAAGTATATCCATGCTCGTTTATCTAAAGCTAGTGTATCTAGAGTAATTATTGAGCGTACGCTTAAGCTTGTAACCGTTACTATCACTACGGCTCGCCCAGGAATCATTATTGGTAAGGGTGGTCAAGAGGTAGACAAGCTAAAAGAAGAGCTTAAGAAAATTACCGACAAAGAAGTTCAAATTAACATCTTTGAAATTAAGAGACCAGAATTAGATGCTAATCTTGTTGCTGCAAGTGTTGCTCGTCAAATTGAGAATAGAATTTCTTACAGACGTGCAATCAAAATGGCTATCGCTGCAGCGATGAGAATGAACGCCGAAGGTATCAAAATTCAAATCTCTGGACGTTTAAACGGGGCTGAAATGGCACGTTCTGAAGCGTATAAAGATGGTAGAATTCCTTTGTCAACATTTAGAGCTGACATTGATTATGCATTACATGAGGCTCATACTACTTATGGTAGATTGGGAATCAAAGTGTGGATCATGAAAGGTGAGGTTTATGGAAAGAGAGAGCTTTCTCCGCTTGTTGGAATGTCTAAGAAGCAAGGGAAAGGCGGCAATAATAATGCCGGTGGTGGAGCTAGAAAATCTCGTCGTAGAAAGTAATTTTTTAAAGTAAAAGAAAAATGTTACAGCCGAAAAGAACAAAATACCGTAAGCAGCAGAAAGGCCGAATGAAAGGTCTTTCTCAAAGAGGGCATGAACTTTCAAATGGTATGTTTGGTATAAAATCAATGGATTCATCATTCATCACAGCGCGTCAAATTGAGGCTGCTCGTGTTGCTGCTACTCGTTTTATGAAAAGAGAAGGGCAGTTATGGATCAAAATTTTTCCAGACAAGCCAATTACAAAGAAGCCACTTGAGGTGCGTATGGGTAAAGGTAAAGGTGCTCCAGAATATTGGGCAGCTGTAGTTAAACCAGGTAGAATTATGTTTGAAATAGGTGGAGTGCCTATGGACGTTGCAAAAGAAGCTTTAAGGCTTGCAGCTCAGAAACTACCGGTTAAAACAAAGTTTATTGTAGCTAGAGATTATTCAGCTTAATTAATTAAGAAGATTATGAAACAATCAGAGATTAGAGAATTTTCTACTGCTGAGCTACAAGAACAGCTTGGTATTGTTAAGAAACAATATGCAGATTTAAAATTAGCTCATACAATTACACCTTTGGAGAATCCACTTCAGTTGAGATATACTAGAAGAACGGTGGCTAGATTGGCAACAGAGCTTACTAAAAGAGAATTACAATAATTCGATTCTGCTAGAAGATGGAAAATAGAAATTTAAGAAAAGAAAGAATAGGGGTTGTTACAAGTAACAAAATGCAGAAATCAATTGTGGTTTCTGAAGTAAAACGAGTAAAACACCCTATGTACGGTAAGTTCGTGTTAAAAACAAAGAAATATGTTGCGCACGACGAAAAAGACGATTGCAATATTGGTGATACAGTAAAGATCATGGAAACAAGACCTTTAAGTAAAACTAAATGTTGGAGATTAGTTGAAATCATTGAAAGAGCTAAATAATTATGGTACAACAGGAATCAAGATTAAAAGTAGCAGACAACACGGGAGCTAAAGAAGTTCTTACTATCCGTGTATTAGGAGGTACTAAAAGAAGATATGCTTCTGTTGGTGACAAAATAGTTGTTACCGTAAAAGATGCAACTCCAAACGGAAACGTTAAAAAGGGGCAAGTATCTACAGCAGTAGTAGTTCGTACTAGAAAAGAAGTAAGAAGACCAGATGGTTCTTACATTCGTTTTGATGATAATGCTTGTGTACTTCTTAACCCTGCAGGGGAGATGCGCGGAACTCGTGTATTTGGACCAGTAGCTAGAGAATTGCGTGATAAGCAGTTTATGAAAATTGTATCATTAGCTCCAGAGGTGCTTTAATACATTAAGAAATGATAAAACTAAAGATAAAATCAGGAGATACTGTAAGAGTAATTGCAGGAGAACATAAAGGTTCAGAAGGGCAAGTGCTTAAAGTAAATCGTGAAAAGAATAAAGCGATAGTTGAGGGAGTTAATCTTGTGTCTAAACACGAGAAGCCAAGTGCTAAAAACCCTCAAGGTGGTATCGTTAAGAAAGAAGCTCTTATTCATATATCTAATTTGTCGTTAATAGATCCTAAATCAGGAGAAACTACGAGAGTAGGTTACGAAGAAAGAGATGGTAAGAAAGTGAGATTTTCTAAAAAATCTAATGAAGTAATTTAATTATGGCTTACATTCCAAGATTAAAACAAGAGTATAAAGAAAGAATAGTTTCTGCTCTTACAGGAGAGTTTGGTTACACCAATGTTATGCAGGTGCCTAAACTGGAAAAGATTGTTATTAGCCGTGGAGTTGGTGCAGCAGTTGCAGATAAAAAGCTAATCGACTACGCAGTAGACGAATTAAGTAGAATTTCTGGACAAAAAGCAGTAGCTACAATATCTAAAAAGGATGTTGCGTCTTTTAAACTTCGTAAAGGAATGCCAATTGGGGCAAAAGTAACTTTACGTGGAGAAATGATGTACGAGTTTTTAGATAGATTAGTTACTTCAGCACTTCCTCGAGTTAGAGATTTTAATGGAATCAAAGCGAATGGTTTTGATGGACGTGGGAATTATAACCTTGGGGTAACCGAGCAGATTATCTTTCCAGAGATCAATATCGATAGAGTAAACAAAGTAGCAGGTATGGATATTACCTTTGTTACTTCTGCGGATACCGATAAAGAAGCAAAATCATTATTAAGCGAATTAGGATTACCTTTTAAAAAGAACTAGTATGGCTAAAGAATCAATGAAAGCCCGTGAGGTTAAAAGACAAAAATTGGTAGATAAGTATGCTGAGAAAAGAAAAGCTTTAAAAGAAGCTGGAGATTACGAAGCATTACAAAAATTACCAAAAAACTCTTCACCAGTACGTTTACACAATCGTTGTAAACTAACAGGAAGACCTAGAGGTTATATGCGTACTTTTGGAATTTCTCGTGTAACATTCAGAGAAATGGCAAACAACGGATTAATCCCAGGGGTTAAGAAAGCAAGTTGGTAACAAAAATTAACTGGTAGTAAGTTCGGATTTACCCGAAAACTATTACCGCAAATAGATATAGATGTATACAGATCCTATAGCAGATTATTTAACAAGAATTAGAAACGCAAACAGCGCTGGGCACAGAGTGGTAGAAATACCTTCTTCTAATTTGAAAAAAGACATGACTAAAATTTTATTCGATCAAGGATATATTTTAAGTTATAAATTTGAAGACAACTCAGTACAAGGAACTATTAAGATAGCTTTGAAATATGATAAGCTAACTAAAGAGCCTGTTATTAAAAGACTGAAGCGTGTAAGTACACCTGGATTACGTAAGTATGTAGGTAAAGATGAACTTCCTAGAGTTCTAAATGGACTTGGTATTGCAATTGTTTCTACTTCTCATGGAGTAATGACAAGTAAGCAAGCAAAGTTAGAGAGCGTAGGTGGAGAAGTATTGTGTTACGTTTACTAATATATTAAAGACAAGAAGAAATGTCAAGAATAGGTAATAGTCCAATAGTAATTCCTGAGGGAGTTACTGTAGATATTAAAGAAGACGAAGTTACCGTAAAAGGTAAACTTGGAGAATTAAAGCAGACTTTTTCTGATGTTACTGTAAAGGTAGAAGAAGGAAATGTTATTGTTGAGCGTTCTTCAGAGATAAAAAATGTTAAAGCTAAACACGGTCTTTACAGATCATTAATCAATAACATGATTGAAGGTGTTTCTAATGGCTTTACTAAACAGTTAGAATTAGTTGGTGTAGGTTACAGAGCTAGCAACCAAGGTCAGAAATTAGATTTGGCTGTAGGTTTTTCGCATAACATTGTTATCGATTTAGCTCCTGAGGTTAAGATTGAAACAATCTCAGAAAAAGGTAAAAACCCAATCGTAAAACTAACATCATACGATAAGCAATTAGTTGGTCAAGTAGCAGCTAAGATCCGTTCTTTCCGTAAGCCAGAGCCTTACAAAGGAAAAGGAATCAAGTTTGTTGGTGAGCAATTAAGAAGAAAAGCAGGTAAATCAGCTTAATAATTAGCACTATGGCATTATCAAAGACTGAAAGAAGACAGAGAATCAAAAACAGAATCCGCAAGGTTGTTTCTGGAACAGAAGCAAGACCTAGATTGGCTGTTTTTAGAAGTAATAAAGAAATTTATGCTCAATTGATAGATGATGTAACAGGGAAAACTCTGTTAGCAGCATCTTCAAGAGATAAAGAAATTAGTTCTGCAAAAGGTACTAAAACTGAAATAGCAGCCTTAGTAGGTAAAGCTATTGCAGAGAAAGCAAAAAGCGCTGGATATGAGTTAATCTCTTTTGATAGAGGTGGTTATTTATATCACGGTAGAGTAAAATCATTAGCAGATGGTGCTAGAGAAGCAGGACTTAAATTCTAAGAAGATATGTATCAAGATTATAAAAACGTAGAATTAGTAAAACCTGGTGGACTTGAATTGAAAGATCGTTTAGTAGGTGTACAAAGAGTTACTAAAGTTACTAAAGGAGGTAGAGCCTTCGGATTTTCTGCAATTGTTGTTGTAGGAGACGAGAATGGTGTAGTTGGTCACGGATTAGGAAAATCTAAAGAGGTAGCAGATGCTATTTCTAAAGCAGTAGAAGATGCTAAGAAAAACCTAGTACGTATCCCTCTTAACAAAGGTACATTACCTCATGAGCAAAAAGGGAAATACGGTGGTGCAAGAGTTTACATTCAGCCAGCTTCACACGGTACCGGGGTTATTGCAGGAGGTGCAGTACGTGCGGTATTAGAAGCAGTTGGAGTACATGATGTACTATCTAAATCTCAAGGTTCTTCTAACCCTCACAACGTTGTAAAAGCAACTTTTGATGCTTTACTACGTTTAAGAGACGCTAGAACAATCGCTAAGCAAAGAGGAATTTCTTTAGAAAAAGTTTTTAAAGGATAAACCAAGGATAAGATGAAAAAAGTAAAAGTTACGCAAGTAAAAAGCAGCATAAAACGTACTGAAAGACAAAAAAGAACGTTAAAAGCACTAGGCCTAAGAGGAATTGGTCAAGTTGTGGAGCATGATGCAACACCAAACATCCTTGGTATGGTAAAAAAAGTAGAACACTTAGTTTCTTTTGAAGAAGCTTAATAACAATATAGTTATGAATTTAAGTAACTTACAACCAGCTGAAGGTTCAGTACATAGAGACGGAAAAAGAGTAGGACGTGGTCAAGGTTCTGGCAAAGGTGGTACTGCCACTAGAGGTCATAAAGGAGCTAAATCCCGTTCAGGATACTCTAAGAAAATTGGTTTTGAAGGAGGGCAAATGCCACTTCAAAGACGTGTACCTAAATTTGGTTTTAATAACATCAATAGAAAGGAATACACAGGAATCAATTTAAACAAGTTACAAGAATTGGTTGATAAAGGTGTTGTTAAAGACACTGTAGATTTAGAAGTTTTAGTTAGCAACGGAGTTGTTAAATCTAACGAGCTAGTTAAAATACTAGGAGGTGGAGAACTAAAAGCTAAATTAAAAATATCAGTACATAAATTTACCGCCAGTGCAAAAGCAGCTATCGAAGCAGCCGGAGGTGAAGCAGTAAGTTTATAACCAACAAGTAACCATGAAGAAATTTATTGAGACATTAAGCAATATTTGGAAAATTGAAGAACTAAAGGGTAGAATTTTAATTACCCTTGGTCTTCTATTAGTGTATCGTTTTGGTGCACAAGTAGTATTACCAGGTATTGATACACAACAATTGGCAGAATTATCATCTAGAACAGATGGTGGAGGATTATTAGGTATCTTAAATGCATTTACAGGTGGAGCGTTTGCAAATGCTTCTTTCTTTGCTTTAGGTATTATGCCTTATATTTCTGCATCAATCGTAGTTCAATTAATGGGATTAGCTATTCCTTACCTTCAGAAGTTACAAAAAGAAGGGGAGAGTGGGCGTAAAACATTAAATCAAATTACCCGTTGGTTAACAATAGGTATTTGTTTGGTACAAGCACCAGCGTATCTTTATTCATTAGGATCTTTAGGTGTTCCAGATAGTGCTTTTATCTTAGGTAAAGGACTTGATTTTATGATTCCTGCAGTTTTAATTTTAGTTACAGGAACCATTTTTGCTATGTGGTTAGGAGAAAAAATTACCGATAAAGGTATTGGTAACGGAATCTCTTTACTTATTATGGTAGGAATTATTGCTAGAATGCCACAGTCATTCGTGCAAGAATTTGTTTCTAGAACATCAGGTTCAAACGGAGGATTAATGTTGATATTGATTGAATTGATTTTATGGTTTGTAGTTATACTAGCATGTATTATGTTGGTTATGGCAACAAGACAAATTCCAGTTCAGTATGCTCGTAGAACGGCTTCTGGTGGTTATGAGAAAAATGTTTTTGGATCTAGACAGTATATTCCTTTAAAGTTAAATGCATCTGGAGTAATGCCAATTATATTTGCTCAAGCAATCATGTTTGCTCCTGCATATGTAGGTAGAATAGGAGCTTTGAAAGATACAGGTGCTGGTCAATGGTTGCAAACTGAGTTTAGCAATATCTTTGGATTATGGTACAATTTAGTTTTTGCGTTATTAATCATAATATTTACGTATTTTTACACCGCAATTACTGTACCGACAAATAAAATGGCTGATGATCTAAAAAGAAGTGGTGGATTTATACCAGGAATTCGTCCAGGAAAAGAAACCTCAGATTATTTAGATAAAATAATGTCTTTAATTACATTCCCAGGATCTTTATTTTTAGCAGTAATAGCTGTATTACCAGCAATTGTTGTTAAGATAATGGGTGTACAACAAGGTTGGGCGTTGTTTTATGGTGGTACATCACTATTAATTTTAGTGGGTGTTGCTATAGATACAATGCAACAAGTAAACTCATATTTGTTGAACAGGCATTATGATGGCTTGATGAAAACAGGTAAAAATAGAAAAGTTGTAGCTTAATTATGGCAAAGCAGCCCGCAATAGAACAAGATGGAAGTATAATCGAAGCATTGTCTAATGCAATGTTTCGAGTAGAATTAGAAAATGGTCACGTTGTTACGGCTCATATTTCTGGTAAGATGCGTATGCATTATATTAAATTATTACCAGGAGACAAGGTAAAACTTGAGATGAGTCCATATGACCTTACTAAAGCAAGAATTACTTATAGATATTAAAAGAGATGAAAGTAAGAGCATCAATAAAAAAGAGAAGTCCCGAGTGCAAGATTGTGCGTAGAAAGGGGAGATTGTATGTAATTAATAAAAAGAATCCTAGATTTAAACAAAGACAAGGATAAGTTATGGCTAGAATCGCAGGAGTAGATTTACCAAAGCATAAAAGAGGAGTTATAGGTTTAACTTACATCTTTGGTATTGGAAAAAGTAGAGCTAAAGAGATCTTAGAGAAAGCTCAGGTTAGCGAAGACACAAAAGTTAACGACTGGGCAGACGAAGATATCGCTGGTATTAGAGAGGCTATTGCTTCTTACAAAATAGAAGGTGAGTTACGCTCGGAAGTTCAATTGAACATTAAGCGTTTAATGGACATCGGTTGTCAAAGAGGTATTCGTCATAGAGCAGGTCTTCCATTAAGAGGACAACGCACTAAGAATAACTCTAGAACAAGAAAAGGTAAAAGAAAAACTGTTGCTAACAAGAAGAAGGCAACTAAATAATTCGTAGCTTAATTATGGCAAAGTCAAATACAAAAACTGCTAAGAAACGCAAGGTTATAGTAGAATCTGTAGGTGAAGCTCATATTGCTGCATCATTTAATAACGTAATTATCTCTTTGACAAATAAAAAGGGTGATGTTATTTCTTGGTCTTCAGCAGGGAAAATGGGATTCAGAGGTTCTAAGAAAAACACTCCTTACGCTGCTCAAATTGCTGCTGAAGATGCATCAAAAGTAGCTCAAGAGGCAGGTCTTAGAAAAGTAAAAGTGTACGTTAAAGGTCCAGGATCAGGGAGAGAATCTGCTATCCGTTCTATCCATAATGCAGGGATTGAAGTAACAGAAATTATTGATGTTACTCCATTACCACACAATGGATGTCGTCCACCAAAAAGAAGAAGAGTTTAATAACATTTATGTTTAAAAGAAGGTTTTTACGATTATCGAAGGATTAGCCTTAATTCATAATCACCTTCAAAATATTACAAAACATGGCAAGATATACAGGTCCAAAGACTAAAATAGCCCGTAAATTCGGAGAAGCAATATTTGGAGACGATAAATCTTTTGAAAAAAGAAATTATCCTCCAGGACAACACGGAAACAACCGTAGAAGAGGTAAAAAATCAGAATATGCTATCCAGTTAATGGAGAAGCAAAAAGCTAAATACTCTTACGGTATCCTTGAGAAACAATTTAGAAACTTATTTGAAAAAGCAAACCGTAGCAAAGGAGTTACTGGGGAAGTGCTTTTACAACTTTGTGAGTCTCGTTTAGACAATGTAGTTTTTAGAATGGGAGTTTCTCCTTCAAGAAGAGGAGCGAGACAATTAGTTTCTCACCGTCACATTACAGTAAACGGAGAATTAGTAAACATTCCTTCTTACCAGTTAAAAGCAGGTGATGTAGTAGGAGTAAGAGAGAAATCAAAATCTTTAGAAGCTATCGAAAGATCGTTAGCTAATAATAGTAGTGTTTACGAATGGATTACTTGGAATAACGAGAAAAAGGAAGGTACTTTTGTTGCTGTTCCAGAACGTTTACAAATTCCAGAAAATATTAAAGAGCAATTAATCGTCGAGTTATACTCTAAATAATAATTAGACAGCAGTCGTACTATGGCAATACTAAATTTTCAGAAGCCCGATAAAGTTATAATGATCGATTCTACCGATTTCGAAGGTAAGTTTGAATTCAGACCTTTGGAACCAGGATATGGATTGACCGTTGGTAACGCATTACGAAGAGTTCTTTTATCTTCATTAGAAGGTTTTGCAATTACATCAACTAGAATCGATAAAGTAGAACACGAATTTTCTGCAATCGAAGGTGTAGTTGAGGACGTTACAGAAATCATTTTGAACCTGAAACAAGTGCGTTTCAAAAGACAAATTGAAGATATTGATAACGAAACCGTTTCTATTTCGATTTCAGGTAAAGAACAAATAACTGCTGGAGATTTCCAAAAGTTTATATCAGGTTTTCAGGTATTAAATCCAGATTTAGTGATCTGTAATTTAGACCCGAAAGTAACTATAAACATGGAAGTTACAATCGAAAAAGGTAGAGGGTATGTTCCTGCTGAAGAAAACAAGAAAGCAAATGCTCCTCTTGGAACTATCTTCACAGATGCAATATATACACCTATCAAAAATGTTAAATTTAGCATTGAAAATTATCGTGTAGAGCAAAAAACAGATTACGAGAAATTAGTTTTCGAAATCATTTCAGATGGTTCTATACATCCAAAAGATGCTTTAACTGAAGCTGCAAAAATACTTATCCACCACTTTATGTTATTCTCTGATGAGCGTATCACTCTGGAGGCGGATGAAATTGCACAAACAGAAACTTATGATGAGGAATCTCTTCATATGCGTCAATTATTGAAAACCAAGTTAGTAGACATGGATCTTTCAGTAAGAGCATTAAACTGTTTGAAAGCTGCTGAAGTAGATACATTAGGAGACTTAGTATCTTTTAATAAGAACGATTTAATGAAATTCAGAAACTTTGGTAAAAAATCGTTGACAGAATTAGAAGAACTTGTAAATAACAAGGGACTTAGTTTTGGAATGGATTTATCAAAGTATAAATTAGATAAAGACTAACAAAATCATCATATTTTGCTCCTCAAAATGGGTAGAGCAAGATGTTGATTTAAAACAATTGTCATGAGACACGGAAAGAAATTTAACCATTTAGGTAGAAAAACAGCTCATAGAAAAGCAATGCTTGCTAATATGGCATGTTCATTAATAGAGCACAAGCGTATTAATACAACTTTAGCAAAAGCTAAAGCTTTAAAGCAGTTTGTTGAGCCTTTAGTTACAAAATCTAAAGAGGATACAACACACAACAGACGTGTTGTTTTTAGTAAATTAAGAGACAAATACGCTGTTACTGAGCTTTTCAGAGATGTTGCTGTTAAGGTAGGTGATAGACCAGGAGGTTACACTAGAATTATTAAACTAGGTAACAGACTTGGAGATAACGCAGACATGGCGATGATTGAGCTAGTTGATTACAACGAAACTTACAATGTAGCTGATAAGCCTGCTAAGAAAAAATCGACTAGAAGAGGTAGAAGTAAAAAAGCTACCGAGGCTGCTACTGTTGAAGCTCCTCAAGCTAAAGAAGCTCCTGCAGCTAAAGAAGATTCTGACAATGAAAAACCAGAAACTTCACAAGAATAGTGATTAATGTTATCATAACATATCAAAAAGGATAAACGTTTTAGTTTATCCTTTTTTTTGTGTTATTTTGTAAAACTTTTGCAACGTACAAAAATGAAGTATCAATCTAGAAAACAAGCAATGATTTTATTGGCAGACGGTACCATATTTTATGGTAAAGCCGTTGCAAATAAAGAAGGAAGTGCTTTTGGCGAAGTCTGTTTCAACACAGGAATGACAGGCTATCAAGAAATTTTTACAGATCCATCTTACTATGGACAATTAATGGTAACTACTAATGCCCATATTGGGAATTATGGAGTTAAAAATGATGAAGAGGAATCGGATTCAGTTAAAATAGCAGGTCTTATATGTAAGAACTTTAGCTATGTTCCATCGCGAGTTGGGAAGTCAGATTCTCTTGAGAACTTTTTAAATGAAAATAATATACTTGCAATCTCTGATGTTGATACCAGAGCTCTTGTGAGTTATATTCGAGACCATGGTGCAATGAATGCTGTAATATCTACAGAAGTAGATAAAATAGATGAATTGAAGAAGCAACTAAACGAGACACCAGATATGGTAGGTTTAGAGCTTGCATCAAAGGTTTCAACCAAAGAAGCTTATTTTTATGGAGATGAAAATGCTACCTACAAAATAGCAGCGTTGGATTTAGGAATCAAGAAGAATATCCTTAGAAATTTAGCAAAACGCGATTGTTATATAAAGGTATTTCCATACAATGCCACTTTTAAGGAAATGGAAGCTTTTAATCCAGACGGATATTTCTTGTCTAATGGCCCTGGAGATCCAGAACCTTTAGAATGCGCTATTACTTTGGCTAAAGAAATTATAGAAAAGGACCTACCTTTATTCGGAATTTGTTTAGGACATCAAATAATTGCACTTTCAGAAGGAGTATCTACTTTTAAGATGTATAATGGACATAGAGGGATTAATCATCCTGTTATAAATCATCTTACAGGGAAAGGGGAGATTACTTCTCAAAACCACGGTTTTGCAATCAACAGAAAAGAAACAGAAAGCAATGCTAATTTCGAAATTACACATTCTCATTTAAATGATAATGAAGTAATGGGAATTAGACATACTAAAAAGAACTGTTTCTCGGTACAATACCATCCAGAAGCTGGTCCAGGACCAAATGATGCTACGTATTTATTTGATCAATTTATAGAAAACATTAAACAACAAAAACTAGAAACAGTATGAGTATAATTATAAGTGTACACGCACGTCAGATATTAGATTCAAGAGGAAATCCAACCGTAGAAGTAGATGTAGTAACCGAAAACGGTATTTTAGGTAGAGCAGCAGTTCCATCTGGAGCGTCTACAGGAGAGCATGAAGCAGTTGAGCTTAGAGATGGAGGAAAATCTTACATGGGTAAAGGGGTTTCTGAAGCTGTAAACAACGTAAACACTACCATTGCAGAAGAACTTATAGGGGCTTCTGTATTTGAGCAAAATTTAATAGATCAAACAATGATCGATTTAGATGGGACTCCAAATAAATCTAAATTAGGAGCTAATGCTATTTTAGGGGTATCGCTTGCAGTTGCTAAAGCTGCGGCAAACGAATTAGGAATGCCATTATATAGATACGTAGGTGGAGTAAGTGCAAATACGCTTCCTGTACCAATGATGAACATTATTAATGGAGGATCACATTCAGATGCACCTATTGCTTTCCAAGAGTTTATGGTAATGCCAGTAAAGGCTAAAAACTTTACGCATGCAATGCAAATGGGGACTGAGATTTTCCATAACCTTAAAAAAGTATTGCACGATAGAGGTTTAAGTACAGCTGTAGGAGATGAAGGTGGTTTTGCACCAACTTTAGATGGTACAGAAGATGCTTTGGATACCATTTCAAAAGCAGTTGAAAAAGCTGGATATAAAATGGGAGATGAAGTAATGATTGCTTTAGATTGTGCTGCAGCAGAATTTTATGTTGATGGAAAATATGACTATACTAAATTTGAAGGAGATAAAGGTGCTGTAAGAACTTCTGAAGAGCAAGCTCAGTATTTGGCAGATCTTTCTGCTAAATATCCAATTATCTCTATTGAAGATGGGATGGATGAGAACGACTGGGATGGATGGAAAGCACTTACTGAAAAAGTAGGAGACAAAGTTCAGTTAGTAGGAGATGATTTATTTGTAACTAATGTAGAGCGTCTTTCTAAAGGAATTGAAAATGGTATTGCAAATTCAATTTTAATTAAAGTTAACCAAATAGGTACACTTACAGAAACTATTGCAGCAGTAAACATGGCTAAAAATGCTGGTTATACTTCTGTAATGTCTCACCGCTCAGGAGAAACAGAAGATAATACAATTGCAGACTTAGCAGTTGCATTAAATACAGGTCAGATTAAAACAGGATCTGCATCTCGTAGTGATCGTATGGCAAAATACAATCAATTGCTAAGAATTGAGGAAGAATTAGGAGCTGTTGCTTTTTATCCTCAGGAAAAAGCATTTAAAATAAAATAAGAATTTTGCACTTGCAGTTGTAAGTCAATTTAAATATTAATACTCTAGGTAATTTAATTTTTATCTAGAGTATTTTTTTAGGCTAAAAACGCCTATAAATTGGTGAGGTATTTATAAATAGTTTCTCTTAGTTTTTTAAGGTTTATAGGTTTTTCAAGATACTCGCTTATTCCAACAGAAATACTCTTTTCTCGGTTTTCTACAGCACTTCCAGCACTTAATGCTAGTATAGGAATTGTAGCATTATATTTCCGCCTTATAATTTTAGTAGCCTCTAAACCATTTAAAACAGGCATTTGGATGTCCATTAAGATAATATTAGGCTGTTCTTTGCTATATAGTTCAACTCCCATTTTTCCATCATAAGCTTCATAGATAAGGGCGTTTTTGTAAAGAGAGGATAATAGTTTTTTTGTAATTAGAAGGTTTACTTTGTTGTCTTCAACAATAAGCACCTTAAATATTTTATTTTCAATCTCATTTGCTAAGTTTTGAATGGGATTGGAATCCACTTTTTCTTCAGAACTATTTGTAAAAGTGAGTTTAAAATAGAATTTACTTCCTTTATTTACTTCACTTTCAAATTGTAATATTCCTCCAAGTGCTTCAACAATTTTATACGAAATAGAGAGACCTAATCCTATTCCTCCATGTTCTCGAGTATAGTCTGATTCTTCTTGATAAAATTCTTCGAATATTTTGTTTTGGTTTTTAGTCTTTATTCCTTTTCCTGTATCATCAATAGAAAATTTAATTTCAGTAGTTTTCTCATATACATTAACCAATATTACATTTAAAGTAACACTACCTTTGGAGGTGTATTTTATGGCGTTATCTAGCAAAGAGTATACTACTCGACGAATTTTTAAATCGTCTATTAAAAGAGTTTTCGGAATGTTTGGGCTGGTATTGAGGAAGAACGACAGATTTTTTTCTTGAGCCCTAATTTTAAACATTTCAAAAATTTCGTTGGCTAAGGCTCCTAGGTCGGTAGGGTTTTATTTTATACTAATTTTGTTTTTGTCATAGCGGTTAAAATCAAAAATATCTTCGGCCATATATAAAAGAGACTCCCCAGAAGATTTAATGATGTTGATATGATTATTTTGAACACTTGTAAGGTCTTTAAATTTAAGAAGTAAATCTGCATAACCAATTATTGCATTTAAAGGTGTTTTTACTTCATGTGTCATTTTGGTTAAGAAGTTGGATTTTATTTCATTGGAAATAGTTAGTCTTTTGTTTATTCTAGCTAATTTAATTCTGCTAAAATAGATAAGCATGGTTACAATAATAAAAGAGATAAACCCCCCAATAATTATATATTTATTTTTTTTCACTTTTAAATCGTTCAACTCTTTTTCCTTTTGTATGGATAATTCTTTTAAATCCAATTTTAGGCGTTCTTTTAATAGTGTGTTTTGGACTTTATTAAGTTGTAAACTGTTACGATATGTGTAGCCAATTTGAGAAAATTTCAGTGCATTTTTATAGTCTTCTTTTTGCTCATATGGATTAGATAGTAAATTAGCTGTTTCGATTGAGTTTGCATAGACTTGATGTTTTTCTGCCGTTTCAAAAGCCTTTAGAGCATAATCAAGCGCTTTTTCATCATCTCCTAATTTACGAAGAATTTTAGCTAAACTCATATAACAATCTTCCCTAATAATATTGTTGTTTATTTGGTTTAATAAAAGAAGAGCATATTCAAACTCCTCTTTAGCTTTGGTTAGATTTTCAGATTCATAATATAAATTTCCAATATACATTTGTGTAAGCAGCTTCCTAAAAGTGTAGCCTAGAGAGTCTTCATAACGGTATACTTTTTTAAGTGCAGAAAGGGTGGGTGCAGGAAGCCCTTTGTAGGAGTTAATAAACGCCAAGTTTTTTGGATAGAGACAATTCCATATTGGTCATTATTTTTTTTGTGTATAACTAACGCACTATCTAATAGCTCAATAGAAGTATCATATTCATTAACTAATGTATATAGAATAGAAATATTTTTTAAGCATTCTGCTATTTGTGATGTATTGTTTAGTTCTTTACTTATGGCTATTGCCTTGTTGTAATATTTTAAAGCTTCGTAATGATTACTTTTAAACCTATGCACTTTTCCAAGGTGGTTGTATATAGAAGGTTTTATAGTGTTTAGATTGTTGTTTTCGGCAATTTCAAGTCCTTTATTTAAATAATCAATAGCGCTATTATGATTAGATAGATATACATTTGAGGCGCCTATAATGTTGTATGCCGTTGCAATTCCTAGGAGATTGGAATTTTTTTCTGAAAGTAGCAAGAGTTTTTCAGAAAGTAAAATAGCTTCATTTGGGTCGATGTTCGTAGTTATTTCTGCAATCTCACTATATAAAGCTATAGAGTCAATAGCGGTAGGTGCATTTTTTAACTTGGTATATAGACTGTCTATTTCTATATTTTGTGTATACCCTAATGAGAAGATCAATAGTGTGAGGAAAGTTAGGATATTAACTGTTTTTCCCTTCATATATATTCGAATTAAATAAACTTAATTAATGTAAGGGGGCAAAGTCAAGCACAAAAACAGGTGGAAATATAGTACGAAATTTGTTAATTAAATGCTTGATTCGTAATTATTAGTGGGTCTAGCTATGATAATTTAACAAGTTAATAAAAAAAGTAAGGTAATACTGTCAATATATAAATATAAAGTCCTTCAATTATAGAAGGGCTTTTTTTATAAATGAAAATAATGTCATATTAACATTCATTTAATAAGGAAAATTTTCATTATGTCAATATAATTATTTAATTTAAAGTTAATTATGAAAAGCTTTTAGTAACCGAAAAAATTCTACCATTGTGAAAACTAACTTTCTTTTTGTTTGCGCTGAAAATGACGGAATCCCAAACTGTAAAGCAGGAGGAATGGGAGATGTTGTTAGGGATGTTCCACGCCAAATAGCAATTAATGGAGATACGTCTCATATTATTACCCCGTCTTATGGAAGGTTACATTCTAATGGAGAATTTCTTAGTAAATTAAGTTTTAATTATAGAGGTATTCCACAGGAAGCGCATTTATATGAAGTTCCTGGAAAGAAATTGAATGAAAATATTAAGCATTATGTAATAGATCATCCAGAAATTACCTCGGGAGATATAGCTCATATTTATTTTAATGATCCAGAACAGCCTTTTTATACAGACGCTTGTATGTTTTCTCTTTTTTGTATAGCTGTGGCAGAGGCAGTAAAACAAAATTTATTTGGAGCACTTCAAATTATACATCTACATGATTGGCATACAAGTTTATTATTATTTTTAAAAGAATACCATCCTTCTTATTCAGTTTTAAAAACTAGCAGGTTTGTTTATTCTATACATAATTTGGCTATACAAGGAATCCGCCCTTTTCAAGCTAATTATTCTTCTTTAAAAGAATTTTATCCTGAAATTGATATAGATGAAGAAAAACTAAAAGATCCGAGATATCACGACTGTATAAATTTAATGTCATTAGGAATTCGTTTTGCAGATGCTGTGCATACGGTTTCTCCTTCCTACAAAGAAGATATACAGAAAGCTAGTAATCCGCCTACATTTATTGGAGGAGAAGGCTTAGAAGATGATTTGAAAAAGGCGAATGAAGAGGGACGTTTATTTGGGATTTTAAATGGTTGTAACTATAAAAACATTAACCGAGTTAAGAAAAATGAATTATGTAAACATAGTTTAAAAGCTATTTTTAAATGGATACAAGAACCAAATAAAAAATATAAAGCAGATTTTTTAGCACATACAGGTAATAAAATTTATGCTTTAACAAGTAGTAAACCTAGCTTTGTTTGCGCAAGTGTAGCCCGTCTAACGGAACAAAAATTCTTTTTCTTTAAGAATAATCCCCAACTTCTTAGGGATATTATAGATTTGTTAGCAAAAAGAAATGGAGTTTATATTGTTTTAGGAACAGGAGCTCCAGAGTACGAAAGATTACTACGACAAGTAAGCTACGAAAAAGAAAATTTTATTTTCATAAATGGACAATCGGAAGAGGTTATCGATTCGTTGTACTATGAGTCCGATTTGTATTTAATGCCAAGTTTGTTTGAGCCCTGCGGAATTAGTCAGATGTTGGCTATGCGCAACGGGCAACCCTGCCTTGTTCATGCAACGGGAGGTTTAATAGATACTGTAGAGCATCTTAAATCTGGTTTTAGTTTTTCTGGAGAGACTTTAGAAGAGAAAAACGAGAATTTTTTAAGAGTATTTGAAAGTACCTTGGATTTGTTTTTTGAAGATCAAGAAATCTGGAAGCATATAAGTAAAGTAGCAAAGAGTAAAAGATTTAGTTGGGAGAAATCTGTAAAAGAATATTATGAACAATTGTATCTTTTAGAAACTTCGACAAAAAATAAGCTTACCCCAAGAATAAAAAATAGTAGAAACAAATCGGGAGTTATAATTTATGACAAATAAAGAATTCCCTTTTCTTCAGCAATTAAAACAATTATAGAAAGTAGTTTTTTATACGGTGCTGAATTAATAATTTTTTATACTTGGTATTGGAGGTTCTCAATATCAAGTATTATTTTTTTTAAACTACATATTTTATGATAGTTAAGATTTAGTCTTTGTTCTTATAGCGAAGCGGTCTTGTATTTTTACATGGATATTAATAATTTTTTTAAATTACATATTTTATGATAGCTAAGATTTAGTCTTTGTTCTTTTTTCTTATAGCGAAGCGGTCTTGTGTTTTTACACAGACATTAATAATTTTTTTAAACTACATATTTTTTTGTGATAGTTAAGATTTAGTCTTTGTTCTTATAGCGAAGCGGTCTTGTATTTTTACATGGATATTAATAATTTTTTTAAACTACATATTTTATGATAGCTAAGATTTAGTCTTTGTTCTTTTTTCTTATAGCGAAGCGGTCTTGTATTTTTACACGGACATTAATAATCAAGTATTAAAAAATAACAATTTAATAAAGAATTGAGTTGTTTTTTAAGATTGTATAATTATTTTTTCAAATTAGAAATTTTCAACATAAAAAAATGCGAAATATTCATTTTCAAGCATTTTGATTGAAAGAAACAAAATCTACATTTTTCAGAAATAAATTTTGGCATCATTTTAACCTTTGAAACTAGTAAAAAGACTGCTGATTAACCGTAATTTAACACATTATTTCGTATTTTCGCAACACTTGTAAAAATTTAAATAAACTAAAATATATTATGTCAGATACGGCTACTATTGAGTATAAAGGTAAAAAAATAGAATTTCCAGTTGTTGAAGGTACAGAAAATGAATTAGCAATAGATATTAAAACGCTAAGAGCTTCAGCAGGTATTATTACTTTAGATCCAGGATACAAAAACACAGGTTCTTGTGAAAGTGCAATAACTTATTTAGATGGAGAAAAAGGTATTTTAAGGTATCGGGGTTATGCTATTGAAGACCTAGCCGAGAAAGCTGACTTCCTTGAAGTTGCTTATTTATTAATTTTTGGAGAGCTTCCTAATAAAACACAGTTAGAGAAATTCCATAATGATATCAAAGCAAATTCTGAGGTAGATGAAGACGTTAAGAAAATTGTAGATAGTTTTCCAAGAACTGCACATCCAATGGGGGTGTTATCTTCCTTAACTAGTGCATTGACTGCATTTAACCCTTCTTGTGTTGATATAAATTCTGAAGAAGATATGTATCAGGCCATCGTTAAAATTATGGGTAAATTTCCTGTTTTAGCAGCATGGACATTACGTAGAAGAAATGCTAAGCCTTATGATTACGGGAATGCTTCTCTTGGTTATGTGGAGAACATGCTTTATATGATGTTTAAAAAACCAAACGAAGAGTATAAATTAAATCCTGTTGTGGTTGAAGCATTAGATAAATTATTAATTCTTCATGCAGATCATGAGCAAAATTGTTCTACATCTACAGTAAGAATTGTAGGTTCATCTCATGCAGGATTATTCGCATCTCTTTCTGCAGGTGTTTCTGCATTATGGGGGCCTCTTCATGGTGGAGCAAACCAAGCGGTTATTGAAATGTTGGAAGGAATTAAAGAAGACGGAGGTGATACAGCAAAATACATGGAAAAAGCTAAGGATAAAGAAGATCCTTTCCGTTTAATGGGATTTGGGCATAGAGTATATAAAAACTTTGATCCACGTGCTAAAATTATCAAGAAATCTGCAGATGAAGTTTTAGGAGATTTAGGCGTTGAAGATCCAGTTTTATCAATTGCCAAAGGATTAGAAAAACAAGCATTAGAAGACGATTATTTCGTAAAAAGAAAATTATATCCTAACGTAGATTTTTACTCAGGAATTATATACAGAGCTTTAGGAATTCCTACAGAAATGTTTACCGTAATGTTTGCTTTAGGGAGATTACCAGGTTGGATTGCTCAATGGAGAGAGATGAGATTGAAAAAAGAACCAATTGGTAGACCACGTCAAGTATATGTTGGTGAGAATTTAAGACCTTTTGTAGAAGTAGAAAAAAGGTAAATAAAAAACCATATAAAATTTTTAAAGGGTATGTTAATCTATAACATGCCCTTTTTAATTGATTGTATGTCGATTATTAATGATATTTTTGATCTTCATCTAGAAATGCTAGTTTAAAAAGATATTTATGTTAAAACTTCATGTAGAAAATGAGACTTCTAAACTTGAAGCAGTAGTTTTAGGAACTGCAAAAAGTAATGGGCCTACACCAACTATAGAAGATGCATACGACCCAAAGTCGTTGGAATTTATAAAAGCAGGAACCTATCCTGTAGAAGCAGATATGATTCCAGAAATGGAAGCTTTTAATACTGTTTTTGAAAAGTATGATGTAAAAGTATACAGACCAGAATTAATAGAAAATTGCAATCAAATCTTCTCAAGAGATATCGCTTTTGTTATTGACGATTTCTTTATAAAATCGAATATATTGCCAGATCGAGAAAAAGAACTGGAAGCTATTCAGTATGTAATAAATCAAATAGAGCCTTCAAAAGTGATAACACCTCCAAAAGAAGTGCATATAGAAGGTGGCGATGTTATGCTTTGGAATGACCATATTTTTATAGGAACCTACAAAGGAGCCGATTATCCAGATCTTATTACAGCTAGAACAAATATGCATGGGGTTAATTTTATTAAAGAAATGTTTCCTAATAAAATTGTGAAAGAATTTGATTTAAGTAAATCAAATACCATTGCTAGAGACAATGCTTTGCATTTGGATTGTTGTTTTCAGCCAGTAGGAACGAGCAAAGGAATTATTCATAAGGAAGGTTTTAGAAAGGAAGCAGACTATAATTATTTAGTGGATTTATTTGGGGAGGAAAACTTATTTCATATTACAAAAGATGAGATGTATTATATGTTTAGCAATGTGTTTTCAATCTCTCCAGAAGTAGTAGTTTCAGAAAAAAACTTTAAGCGACTTAATAATTGGCTTCGCGAAAATAAATTTACAGTTGAAGAGATTCCTTATAGTGAAATATCTAAACAGGAAGGACTTTTACGTTGTTCAACTATGCCATTAATTCGTGCATAAAATCTTAATCAAAGCAAGTTGTTTTATGCATACTGTCTAACTTTCTTTGTAGCTTTGCGCGATTAAAATTTAGAAGGATATGAGTCAGGTTACGAATACAATTTTAATGGTTCGTCCAATTAGTTTTAGAATGAACGAGCAAACAGCCGTTAATAATTATTTTCAGGAAGATATCGATATGATGAACGAGGCAATAAATGCCAAAGCTCAAAAAGAGTTTGATACTTTTGTGGAAAAAATTAGGGCTGCCGGGATTCAAGTTATTACGGTTCAAGACACCCTAAAACCAGATACTCCAGATTCTATTTTTCCTAATAATTGGATTTCTACACATGAGGATGGAACTGTAACGCTTTACCCAATGTTTGCAGAAAACAGAAGAAATGAGCGGAGAGAAGATATATTGGATGTATTGGAGGCAAACAATTTTTGTGTTGAAAATGTAATGGATTATACCTCTGCTGAAGAAGAAGGGATTTTTTTGGAAGGAACTGGAAGTATAATTTTAGACCGTGTACATAGAAAAGCATATTGCGCACTTTCTCCAAGAGCAGATGAGGATTTATTTATAGAATTTTGTGAAGACTTTGAATATTTCCCTGTTATTTTTACTGCCAATCAAGATGTTGATGGAGTAAGAAAACCTATTTATCATACCAATGTAATGATGTGTGTTGGAGATAATTTTGCGGTTGTTTGTTTAGATACTATTGACGATAAGAAGGAGCGCAAAAACTTAGTAGATCATCTTAAAAAAGATGGAAAAGAAATTATTGTAATTTCTGAAACTCAAATGAGCAATTTTGCAGGAAACATGCTACAAGCTCAATCAGAAACAGGAGAAAAATATTTAATAATGAGTAATTCTGCTCATGAAAGTTTGCATTCTAATCAGATAAAATCTATAGAAAAATACGCTACAATTTTATCGAGCAATTTAGAAACTATAGAAACATGCGGAGGAGGAAGTGCCCGTTGTATGATGGCAGAAATATTTCTCCCAAAAAAATAGTATATTTAAAGACCTAGCGATATAGATTTTAAAATAACTTATGCTTTCAAAGAAAACAAAATATGGTTTAAAGGCACTTACTTACATGGCCAAAAAAGAAAGTAAGAGTCCTGTGCTCATTTCAGAAATTGCAGAGCAAGAAAATATCTCCAAAAAATTTCTGGAAATTATTTTACTTCAACTAAAAAATAGCGGTTTTTTAGGGTCGAAAAAAGGAAAGGGAGGTGGCTATTACCTCATTCGGGATCCCGAAAAAATAACTGTAGCTTCTCTAATTAGAGTACTAGAAGGCCCTATAGCAATGCTTCCTTGTGTAAGTCTTAATTTTTACGAAAAATGTGATGATTGTAAAAATGAAGAAGCTTGCTCGCTAAGTAGGTTAATGATAGAGGTTAGAGATAGTACCTTAAAAGTATTAGAAAATAAAACTTTGGCAGATTTAACTAGATCTACTTTAACCACTTAAGATGCTTATTTTTAGTTAGTTGAAAAATTATTCTGTGATTTTTTTGTTAAAAACCTAGTAATTAACTAGACTATTGATATCTTTGCTTTTTAGTATAGAAATAAAGAGTTATGGATTTAGTAGAAATAAATAAAAAATTAAAAGATAAATCTCCTTCGGAAATTGTAAAATGGGCATTGACTCAAGGTCAAAATCCTGTTGTAACCACAAATTTCCGTCCGTATGAAGCAGCTATTTTACACGCTACCACTTCAGAAAAAAAAGAGCTTCCTGTAATTTGGTGTGATACAGGTTACAATACCAATAAAACTTATTTACATGCAGAGCGTTTAATAAAATCTTTGGCATTAAATATTAAATTATATGTTCCTAAACAAACGGTAGCACACAGAAATATGGTAATGGGAATTCCTAGTATTGAAGACCCTTTGCATAAAGTGTTTACAGAACAGGTTAAGTTAGAGCCATTTAAGAGAGCAATGGCAGAAAATAAACCGGATATATGGTTTACAAACCTTAGAAAAGGACAAACTGCATTTAGAGATAGTTTGGATATTGTAACCAAAGGAAATGATGGTGTTTTAAAAGTGAGTCCATTTTATTATTATTCAGATGAAGAGTTAGATGTTTATTTGGAGGCTCATAATCTAGAAAACGAATTTAATTATTTTGACCCTACCAAGGTTTTAGAGAATAGGGAGTGTGGCTTACATGTAAGCTAAAAAAAATAGTTTAAGATATTCTGGAAGGGGATTGCTAGCAGCAATCCCCTTTTTTGGTTTAATCCCTAATAGAGAATTTAATTTGTTTATAAGCTAAGTGTTTAAGTAAAGTCGGATTTTATGTAAATTAAATTCTACATTAGGAATTATAATTGATAAGATATTCTTATTTTTAAGGAAAATAAAAGTGATGAAAAAGAAAGTAGCATATTTATACGTTATCATAATAGTTGGATGTTTTTCTTGTGGTCCAAAAATAATTCAAGAGCCTATTGTTTTTGACGAGGAAAGGAGTAATTTAACCTTGAGTTATATGGAAGAACATTATGGAATAAGGCAAGAAGAGCCAACTATTATTCCTAAAATGATAGTGGTTCATTGGACAGAAATTCCCACGTTTCAAAAAACGGTTGATGCTTTTTATGAAGCTAATTTGCCAGAGCATAGAAATGCTATTGCAGGCGCAGGAAGCTTGAATGTTTCCTCTCAGTTTGTAGTGGATCAAGATGGAATTATTTATAATTTAATGCCAGAAACTACTATGGCTCGCCATGTAATAGGTTTAAATCATTGTGCTATTGGGATAGAAAATGTAGGAGGTTCAGATTTACCCTTAACAGATGCACAGTTGAGAGCCAATGTAAAGTTGATAAAATATTTGAAAAAGAAGTATCCAATTGATTATGTTATTGGTCATTATGAATATCAATTATTTGAGAAAACCGACTTATGGCTTGAAAAAGACGATAGTTATAGAACTGTGAAAACAGACCCGAATAAAGAGTTTATGGAAGAAATAAGAAAGAGAATTAAAAAATTAGATATAAAACCATTACCTAAAGGATAAGTACCAATGAATAAGAATATAAGAAAAATTATACTCTCGATATTTTTTATAGGAAGCTTTTTATCGATTTCAGCACAAGGCTTTTACAATGAACTATTTGAAAAATACGATAGCTATAAAGAGGAAAGTATTACAATTAGAAGGTTTACGCACAGTAAAATAATGCCTTTAATTGAAGAATTAAAACCTGATTCTTTTTTTGAAGTGAATAAAGTAGGAACTTCCATAAAAGGGAAGAGTTTAAATTTAATAAGCTTTGGAGAAGGAGAGGTGGATGTTTTTCTTTGGTCGCAAATGCATGGCGATGAATCTACTGCTACCATGGCGATTTTTGATATTATGAACTTTTTTAAATCAACAGATTTTCAGAAGGAAAAAGAAGAGATGCTGTCCAATTTAAGGATTCATTTCTTGCCCATGTTAAACCCAGATGGAGCCGAATTGTTTACCAGAAGAAATGCTTTAGGAGTAGATATAAATAGAGATGCTGTTAGATTACAATCTCCAGAAAGTAAAACATTAAAGCGGGTTCGAGATAGTTTGGAAGCCGATTTTGGTTTTAATTTACACGATCAAAGTACGTATTACAATGCTAATAGAACTCCAAAGCCAGCAACTATTTCTTATTTAGCGCCTGCATATAATTATGAAAAGGAGGTGAATAATGTTAGGGAAAATGCCATGAAACTTATTGGGTATATGAATGGAATTCTTCAAAAATATGCACCAGGACAAGTAGGGAGGTATAATGATGATTTTGAGCCGCGTGCATTTGGAGATAATATTCAGAAATGGGGAACAAGTGTTGTTTTAATAGAGTCTGGTGGATATCCAAACGACCCTGAAAAGCAATTTATCAGAAAGTTGAATTTCGTAACTATTTTATCTGCAATTAGAGCAATTGCAACCAAAGAGTATGAGAAATCATCTAAAGAAGAATATTTTAAAATCCCTGAAAACGACAGGAAATTATTCGACTTAAAACTAATAGGGGTTCAGTACGAATTATTAGGAAATACGTATACCGTAGATTTAGGAATAGATAGTAGGGAGGTGTCTGCTCATACCGAATCTGGTTATTATTACAAAGCAGGAGTATCGGATATGGGAGATTTATCTACGTATTATGGGTATAAAGAGTTTGAAGCATCTGCTTACGCAGTAGTTGCTCCAAAGGTATATCCGGAGACATTCTCAACTATAAATGCTGTTGTAGAAAAAGGGGTTTCTTCATTTTTAAAAGAAGGGTTTGCTTACGTAAAAGTGGAACACCTTCCTGAAGATAAAGATGCTATAAATATTCCTTTACACGTTATTTCAGATAAAAAAAATACAGCTGTGAATTTATATGTGGGCGCTAATCCAACTTTTTTCTTGAAGAAGAATGATTCCTTAGAATATTTAATTATTAATGGAAATTTAGTGGATTTAAAAAAACCAGAACAAGATTTTAGTAATGCACTAATTTATAAATAAGCTATTATTCTATTATGAATAAACCTGAGTTATATGGTTTATAGTGAGGTATTTAATGAAGTTGAATGAAAATATGAAACTTATTTATTCCTTTTGTAGAGTGGATTTTCTTGGCTATAATTAATCCTTCTATGAGGGTTTCTTCTGAATTAATTCTTTAAGAAAGGAAAAACTCATTATAGGAATAAAAAGGGCAAAAGGTAGGGAGGTAATAATTAATAGTTTCTGAAGCGCAATAAGGACATCAATTTCTTTTTTGGCATTTCCTAGAATTAGCATTGCAATACTAAAAATAGCAATTACGAAAGACCAAACTATGCGGTGCGATTTTTTAGGTTTTGGATTGCCTTTATCACTAAACATACTTAATACAAAAATAGCAGAATCTACAGAGGTTAATAAAAAGCCAATGAGGAGTATTACAATGGTGGAGTTTATTATAAATTGAAGGGGATATTGTTTGAAAAAGATAAAAATAGAAGTAAATACATCCCCAAATTCATTATTATAATTGTTCCAACCCTCAATTAGAAGGAAGGCATTTTCGCCAAAAGCTGTAAACCATAAGAAAGAACCTAAAGAAGGAATAATCATTACGCCAAGGAGCATTTCTCTTAATGTTCTTCCTTTAGAAATCCGTGCTATAAAAACCCCAGTAAAAGGTGCCCAAGCTAACCAAAAAGCCCAATAATAGTAGGTCCAATCTGTAAGAAATTGCTTTCCAGGATTATATTTTCCTAGTGCCAAACTAAGTGGAATAAAATCTTTTAGATACTGAAATAGAGCATTTATAAACTGTTTTAGAATTAATAGAATATCGCTTTGCGATAAAACAAAAACTAGCAGTAAGAGCGTAATAAAGATGTTTACTTTAGAGATGTTTTTTATGCCTTTATTTATTCCTTTCCATGCAGATAAAAAGGCAAATCCGCAGATAATTATTGTCAATATAATAGCTGAGGTAACGTCTAAATTTATCTTTAGTAAATGTTGAAGTCCGCCATTAATTTGTGTAGTCCCTAGGCCAACGGCACCTACAAGTCCAAAAACGGTAGCGAGCATAACTAAAATGTCTATTCCATTTAAAACTCCTGAATTTTTAAAATTAGGAGCTACAGTACTACTAATTAATGCCTGTTTGTTTTTTGTAAATAAATAATGCCCAATAACCAATGCAAAAAGTCCATAAAAAGCCCATGCAGTAAAGCCCCATTGGTAAAAGGTGTATTCAAGTGCAATTGTTTGTTTGCTAGCGTCGGTTTGTATGGGCGGGTTTAAGTACATATAGACAGGCTCCTGTACTGCACGAAGTAAAATTCCAGCTCCCATTCCAGCACTATAAAGCATTGAGATCCATGCCCAGCGAGAATATTCTGGTCTGTCGTTAGTATTACCTAAACGTAATTTTCCTAATGGAGAGATTGCAATTCCAAGTAAAAATAGCACACAAAAAAGACCTAAATACAGATAGAAATTCCCAAACCAGTCGCGTATCCAAATGGATACATTTTCAATAGAAGTATAGCTAAGAGAAGGGAAAATAAAGATAAGAATAGCCAGAAAGACTAAAATGCTTACCGATATTACTAATAATCTATTTTTAAAAATTTCCAAAAAATTATTTTGATTAAGATATTAAATATTGCCGCTTAGATTAGATAAATGTTTGATTTTGTAGGAAGAGATATTCTTTATAAAGTTATGAATCTCTTTTGTTTTAGCAACAATTCTTATAAAATGGTGGTCTTTATGGAAGGTATATTCTTGAGGAGCACTTTTATATAAAGAAAGTTTGTAAAATGGAATCAACAATCCATAAGTATCTGTTAGCGCTATAAATTTAATAACAATCCCTTTTGTTCTAATTTCGATGTTGCAAGTATCTATATTGTTATTGAGAATTAATAAGTTTTTAATCTGAATACTGGTAGTTGTAATAAATAAGTTAGGGGAATGACTTTTGCCTATTTCAACTCTTTCTTTTAGAGGAAGAACATTACCTACTTCATTTAGAAGTATTTCTTTCTGAAAAGAATTTGTATTAGAAAAATTGATTAGCATTCTTTAAAGATAGATTTTTATCGGCGTTCAGCAGAAATAAAAATCATTTTTTCGATGTAAAGATTTGTTTTTATCCTTGCTTCAAGGGTAATAACTTTTTCAAAATCCGTATCTTTGCACCCAAATTTTTCATAAAAATGAACATTCAGGATATTATAATTACCAAAGTTAAAGAAGCAATACATTCTATTTTTGATAAAGAATTAGAAACTGTTGAATTACAGGCTACTCGTAAGGAGTTTGAAGGGGATATTACGGTAGTTATTTTTCCTATGTTGCGTACTATAAAAGGAAATCCGCAACTTATAGGAGAACAAATAGGAACTTATTTGGAGGCTAATGTTACTGAGATTGAAAAATTTAATGTGGTAAAAGGTTTTTTAAACCTTGTAATTTCAGATTCATATTTTCTTCAATTTTTTAGTGATATAAAAAATGATGAGGTGTATGGTTTTGAAACTCCTAAAGAAGGAGATAAAGCTATTATGGTAGAATATTCTTCTCCAAACACTAATAAACCTTTGCACTTAGGACATATTAGAAATAATTTATTAGGGTATTCTGTTGCTGAAATTATTAAAGCATCTGGAAAAAAAGTATATAAGACTCAAATTATAAACGACCGTGGAATCCATATTTGTAAGTCAATGTTGGCCTGGCAAAAATTTGGAAATGGAGAGACTCCAGCATCCACTGGATTAAAAGGAGATAAGCTCGTTGGGAATTATTATGTAGCTTTTGATAAAGCTTATAAGGCTGAAATTGAAGAATTAATAGCTAATGGAGTAGATAAAAAAGTAGCAGAAAAAGAAGCGCCAATTTTACTGGAAGCTCAAAATATGCTTAGAAAATGGGAAGCTGGAGATGAAGAAGTTGTAAAGCTTTGGGAAACCATGAATGGTTGGGTTTACGACGGATTTGCTATTACCTATAAAAATTTAGGAGTCGATTTTGACCAATTATATTACGAGAGTAATACCTATTTATTAGGAAAGGATGTGGTTGCCGATGGTTTGGAAAGAGGTGTTTTCTTTAAAAAAGAAGATGGATCTGTTTGGATTGATTTAACAGAAGATGGCTTGGACGAAAAAATTGTTTTAAGAGCCGATGGAACTGCTGTGTACATGACGCAAGATATTGGAACTGCAATCCAACGTATTAAAGATTATCCAGATGTTGGAGGTTTGGTTTATACAGTAGGGAACGAACAGGATTATCATTTTCAAGTATTGTTTTTAATTCTGAAAAAACTCGGATTTGAATGGGCACAGCATTTGTATCATCTAAGTTATGGAATGGTAGATTTGCCTAGCGGTAAAATGAAAAGTAGAGAAGGTACGGTTGTAGATGCAGATGATTTAATTACCGAAATGGCAAGCACTGCAGGAGAGATTTCTTCAGAATTAGGAAAATTAGAAGGCTTTACGGAAGAAGAAAAGCAAGAACTTTATAAAACTATTGGGCTTGGAGCCTTAAAATATTACATTCTAAAAGTAGATCCTAAAAAACGTATCCTTTTTGATCCTAAAGAGTCAATAGATTTTCAAGGAAATACGGGGCCTTTTATTCAGTATACTTATGCTAGAATTCAATCTATTTTAAGAAAGGCGGATTTTGATTTTTCAGGGGAAGCTGTAGTGATGGATTACAAACTTCATGAGAAAGAAAAATCTCTTATTAAACAAGTTCAATTATTTCCAGAAATTATTCAGAATGCTTCCGCTAATTTTAGCCCAGCTATCATAGCAAATTACACCTATGATTTGGTAAAAGAGTTCAATTCTTTTTATCAGAATGTGTCTATATTAGGAGCAGAAGTAACTTCAGAAAAAATATTTAGAGTACAGCTTTCTAGTAAAGTAGCAGAAATAATTGCAAACGCTTTAAAATTACTAGGAATTTCAGTTCCAGAACGAATGTAAAAAACATAGAATTTGTATAAAATTTCATTAATGTTCGAGTAAAAATACAAGACCGCTTCGCTATAAGAAAAAGACTAATAAATACCACAAAATAAGTAGTTTAAAGAGATGGCATTTCAAAAATCCTCTTTTTATTCATTCTTATTAATAGCAAGGGGTCTATTTTGAAAACCCCATTTGAACCTTGATGTAAGTGGAGTTCAATAAATTCCGTCAACTTTTATCGGACAACAACAATAAAATTTAAAAACCCCGAAAAAAAATTTCGGGGTTTTTTGCTGAAAATTCAGCCTCGAAACTAACAAACTCAAACAATTAAATGGCTAATTCGGGTATAGTTTGTATTCAATATCGCATAAGCTTAGCAAATCGTATTTTTTTGGACGTAGCTTTATTAGCGCAGCAAGTTCTTCAACTTCTTGTTTATTTAGTAAAATAAGTAAGTTAGATTGGATGGTTGGAATTGGAATCCTTTTATCATAAATAGAATATTTGTATTCTTCCTCCCAATAATCTACTTCAATATTGTGTAAGTAATTATGGAAACTCTCAAATTCAACTTCAGTAAAATTAAAGTTGAGGTTGTTGTAAAGTAATTGATACATATTGTTGTGTTTACAATAAATCAAAATACCATTTTTAGACCTGTTTAATACTTTAAGATTTTTACACATAATCACTGTTTTTAAATCCCTCATGGAGGGTTTTATTCCCCCAGAGCCTGTCCTAAGTTTACCGAAGGGCTCTAGGTCGAAATAGATTAAATATTGCGGTAATTTATTTCACAATAAAGCTGTCAATTACTGCTTCAATTTCTTTTTTACTACTGTTTGCAGGCATTGCAAATAAATGCGCAAATAAAGGTTTGTTGTCAACGCTTTTTTGTAACTCAATATCTTTGTTTTGCTCAAATAAGTCTTGCCATTTATTTCTTACAATTTTCCAGAAAGCTTCATTTTCTTTCCACCAATCTTGTGCTGCTTTACATTTTTCATCAGCTACTTTTGTATAGGTGTCGTAGCCTTTTTCTTGAGCTAATACAAAATCATTTCCTTTATCGTCTCTAATAATTTTATCATTATCCTGTTCATGCAACCAACCGTAATCTGTAATGGCATGTATGTTTCTACGCTTCATAACATTATAATCGTCTCGAACGGTGTGTTCTCTTCTTGGTAAAGGAGCATCGGTGGTGTTTACCCAATAATTTTTCCCGTCAACATGTACCCAACTTGCGGTGCCTTCATAACGCGGACTATCATCTACTTGATACACTTTTTGTGTCCATTGCCCTTTTACATCTTCTTTTGCCAATTTTTCAAACTTCCATGTTTTGTCTTTATAAAACTGATATAAATTGGTGTTTTCATACAACCAATCTTGCCTCCAATGTTTAATAATCATGGTGTCGTTGGCAATTAATAAATGCTGCATTACAATTTTATTGGGTTTGTCTTCTACCAATTGTACCCATTCTAAAGCGCCTACTTGTTTTACTTTGGAAGCTTGGTAGGTAGAATCTTTTGCGTTGTTAAATGTTTCGGCAAAATTGAAACGTACTTCATAACAGCCACACATGTCTTTAATGTTTTTTTGATCCGCACTTTTATCGTGCTTTTGAGCTGTTACAGCAAGGCTCGCCATTGTTAAGCCTATAAAAATTGATAATTTTTTCATTGTTGATATAATTAGTTTTTCATTTCTGATGGAACAAAAATATAAAATTTATTTAGATTGAATAAAAATAACTATATATTTGTCAAAAATTATTCAGAATCAATCTAAATAATGAAACAACTAACATACCTAATATTATTTTTAACTGTAAGCTTTGGTTTTGCTCAAAAGGTTCAAATAATGGATTCTTTAGTAGTAAACGATTTGGAGGAAGTAGTAGTTACTGGACAGTACAATCCGCAGTCGGTAAAAAAATCGGTTTATGAGGTTACTGTAATCAGTCAAGCAGACATAAATCGTCAAGCAGGAAACAATTTGGCAGATGTTTTAAATCAGACTTTAAATATTTCAATTCTTCCAAATGCTTCCACTGGAAAATCAAGTATAAAAATGTTTGGTTTAGACGGTCAATATGTCAAAATTTTGGTAGATAATATTCCGCTAGTAAACGATGAAGGTTTTGGAAATAATACTGATTTAACCCAAATTAATTTAGATGATATTGAACAGATTGAAATTGTTGAGGGCGCCATGGGAGTTCAGTATGGAGCAGATGCCGTTGCGGGTGTTATTAACATTATTACCAAAAAATCGGCTAATTACAAATGGCAAATAAGACCCTATTTACAAGAAGAAACCATTGGAGATGAGTATGGGTGGTTTGATAAAGGAAGGCATATTCAATCGTTAAGTGTTTCTAATAATATATCTGAAAAGTTATATGCTAATATTACTGCCACACGAAACGATTTTGCAGGATTATGGGGAGATAAGCAGGGAGAAAGTTATCAATATAACGATGGAAAGCGTGGCTATGAGTGGCTTCCTAAATTGCAATACAACACAAAAGGGATGTTGAGCTATCAAGCTGAAAACATGAAAATGTTTTACAAGTTTGAATATTTTAATGAAAAAGTTTCTCGTTACGATTCCGTAGTAAGAGAAAATTACAACCCTTCCACACAAACACGAAACCCTATTTCTTCGGACGAAATATTTACTTCCCAAAGATTTATGCATCATTTAAATGCAAACGGAAGTTTTAATAGCGGAATTTTATACAATGTTTCGCTTTCTTTTCAGCAGCAAAAGAAAAATGCAGAAACGTATAACTATAGAATTTTAGAAGAAGAAAAGTTTGATGTAGCAGAATTTGAATACGAATCGCGGAGCATATACTATTCCAAAGGGACGTTTAGTAATTTTTTAAATGAAAATGCCTTTGATTTTCAAGTTGGTTATGAGATTAGTCAAAATGAAGGGTATGCCTCTTCTATCTCTGGAGATTATGATGGAGAGAATATCCGTAGAAAAATAGGCTCTTATGATGTGTTTGCATCTGCAGAATACGTACCAAATAGTAGGCTTTCATTCCGACCAGGAGCTCGGGTTTTCTTTTCAAACAAATTTGATACGCAAACCGCTTTAGAATTGTCTTCTAAATACCTTTTTAAAAATAAGATGGAGGTTAGAGCGGTTGTAGGTACAGCGCCAAGAATGCCAAATTTTACAGAGCTGTATTCTTATTTCGTAGATGCCAATCATGATGTACGAGGTAATGAAGACTTAAAACCAGAAGAGGGGATTTCTGCTTTTATTCATGCTAAAAAAATCTTCGAGTTTCAGAATAATTTCAGCTTAAGGAGCAAATTATCTGTTGGATATATAGATGTAGACGACCGTATTGAACTCATCATTGTAAATAGTTCTCCTTTAGCATATCAGTATACTAATATTGACAAATATAAAACATGGAATGTATCGTTTTCTAATGGATTTATGTATCAAAATATTAGTGGAAATTTAGGAATTTCCTACTCGGGAGTTTCTAAAGTTTTAGAAGGGAGAAATTATGATGACGATTATTTAAAGGCATTACAGCTAAATGCAAGTTTGTCTTATAGTGTTCCTCAATGGAATACCACTTTTTCAACATATTTTAAACACAACGGACCCGAATATCAGTTTTTGCAAGATCAAGATGAAAATGGAGAAACGATATTAATTAGAGGAAAACAAGATGCGTATAGTTGGTGGGATGCGTCGATAAGAAAGGCATTTTACAACAACAAACTTCAGCTAACTCTTGGTGCAAGAAATTTATTAGATGTTACTAGGGTAAACAACACATCTGTGAGTGGCGGGGTGCATTCGGGACCTCCCTCTAATGTGCTCTTGGGGTACGGAAGATCCTACTTTATAAAACTATTATATAATTTAAATTTTAACTAGACAATCATGAAAAACAAGTTTTTAATCTTAAACCTCTTTGTTTTATTTATACTCGCATCCTGTAGTGATGACGATACTAAAACTACGCAAGAATTTGTAGTAGCTTTCGAAAATCCTTCGGTAAGTTTAACTACGGAAGAAGAAACAAAGGAAGTTAAGTTAGTGTTTTCTAGAAACGCAGCAGAAAACGGTACGGCTACAATTACCTACACAACGGTAAATGCAGAATATGGCACACATTTTACAACCAATCCAGCATCGGAAGAGGGTACTATTACAGTTCCTGTAACCGCTGGGAGTAATTCGGCGACTTTTACCCTTAATAAATTACAAAACCCAATTGAAGGAACCGAAATGTCGGTTACTTTTAAGTTAGCTTCTATTTCAAATCCAGAAAGTAGCATACAAGGAAATACTTCGTTAGCGGTTAGTTTTACAGAAAGCGCTGCTCTTGGTGGGGT
>Ga0114902_1000155_pt1 | contig 46261 bp, 59 predicted proteins | sample MalvireepMed_s12_FD_87291 | JGI IMG/M metagenome (GOLD analysis project Ga0114902, IMG submission 87291) | Marine viral communities from the Global Malaspina Expedition - Malaspina viral metaG DeepMed_s12 | ecosystem: Environmental > Aquatic > Marine > Oceanic | place: Mediterranean Sea... | reverse complement strand
ATTGGACCCCGACAGCAACGAACACGGCTGGAGATCAGCGTCTTGAAGTAGGCACGAAAATCGTCACTATGGTCCCGACCAGAGGAGAGACATTCATCTCCACTGACGAGGCTGTGTACGGAATGAGCTTCGTTGGACCACCATTCACGTTCTCATTCCGCCTAGTAGCGACTAATTGTGGCGTCATATCCAAGAACGCAGCTACCAATGTAGATTCTAGTGTGTTTTGGATGGGGCGATCTTCCTTCTTCGTCTATAATGGCTCCGTAAATGAGATTGCTTGCCCGGTAAAGCTGTATGTGTTTGACCGGATGGAGAAGGACTACACCGACAATATCTTTATCGCTAACAATAAGGCATTTGCTGAGGTTTCCTGGTTCTACGTCAGTGATGATAATGATGATTTATCAGGAGGCAATCCCGAGCCTGATTCCTACGTTACTTTCAATTATGACGAGAACACTTGGTCCACAGGGGTTATCCCCAGGACCACTTGGTTCGATGCCTTTGGGTTCAGGCGAGTGCCTTTTGCCTTCTCGCCAGCGGGGTTGCTGTATAACCATGAATCAGGGGTTGATGACGATGGCTCTGCGCTCGATGCTTATATAGAGAGCGCCCCTATTGAGATGACTCAAAGTGGCGAGTTCTTGATGCTTGTGGATAAAATCGTCCCTGATGCTACCATCACAGGGACATTGGACTTAACCCTGAAGACGAAGAAGTATCCTAACGCATCTACTACGACCTCGAAGGGGCCATTTTCCATCTCTTCAACTTCAGGTAAAGTAAGTGTAAGGGCCAAAGGCCGTCAGATGGCGGTGAGGTTCGCCAGTGACGCTATAGGCGACAATTGGTCATTAGGACAGTTTAGGGCGAATCTGAGACAGGATGGTATGCGATGAGGGTTAATGTAAGGCTACCGCAGCCGTCTTCTGATTGGGAAAAGGCATGGGGAGAGCGCCTCGTGTCCACGCTCGAACTACAATTGTCTGAGATCGTTTCTGCTGCGTCTGTGGACCCTTACCAGATGAGCAATGTGACTACTGATCGAGTTCTTAATGCCGACTCCACAACCTTAGCGGAAGTGGCAGATGTTCTTGGTACTTTGATTACGGACCTAAAGAACAAGGGAGTAATAGGCTAATGGCAACCTACACAGCTCGTCCAGATATATCTCGTGAAGGAATCCCCACCACATATATTGACAAATTCGGAAACCTGAGGACAATTGAGGGTGATCTTTTACAACCACGTACTGGCACATCAATTTCGGCAGCACTGTTTCCCAATATGCCGGGGGCCGAACAATTATCGGCCTTAAGGACAACCCCCGGTTCTCCCATGGTGTCACCATCTCAGCCAGGAATACCAACCCCGGTTCAACCTCCAACTCTGGAAAGACTTGGCCAGTCGGTTATGGACCCGCGTAGTAAATTCTACGGGCAAGACCCAAGAAGTCTACTGGATAGATATCAGTTGGGCGAGCCGCCCATGCCATCTTGGCAACCTGAAATGGATATGGGAGATCCACTGGAATATCCAGTAGGTTCTCCTCAGGTTCCCGAAAATCCCTCCGGCATTGTTACATCCCCTATTTGGGGAATGGAATCTTTTATACCTAACGAATCTAGGGATTTTATTCAAAAATCTTATGGTACGGCTGATTACCCGGTTTTTGAATGGGCAAGAAAAGTTCAAATTGGTACACGGACTTTTGACCCAAATAATCCTGAAGATGAAGACCTGTATGAAAAGTATAAGATGCTCACAGACAAATCTGGCACCCCACCAGGATTTTTAGAATCAGAAATGTTGCCTGTCTTGGCTCTCGCTTCTGAAAAGGTTGGAACTCAAGTTTTCAGTGCTTTAACAGATCCATATTTGAAACAAGATATCCCAGGAAAGGTTTGGGAAGGAATAAAAACAACATTTACAGGTGGAACGCCACAGCAAATGGTGGAAGGAGCCAAGCAAGCTGGACTTCGTGCAATTGAAAGTCCTATCCCGGCCCCTAAAATGGCAAAAGAAATATTTAAAAAATTAGGGGTTAAAAATATCCCCGGTATTAAATATTTATCAGAGAATCAAGTTTTCCAACCTGAATTGGCTGATAGAGCAACGGCGGTGGCCACAGGGAATTTAGAAGCGTTTACTGAACTTCATAATAGGGGCGCTGCAATTCCTTTAAACTATAGCGGTTCTGGTGAAGATAGAGTCGTTAAATCATGGGTATATAAGAAGGAAGACATAAACGACGTATTAGGTAAGACCGATGAGTCCCCCTGGAGAATTGGAGATGATCTATCAGAATCAAGAAAATTTGTTGAGGTTCCAGGTGTTGAGGCTCCAGATCCAGAAGATGAACTTTACTCTGAGTTAACCGGCTCAGAAGATAAAATTCTTCAAGATGAACTTTACTCTGAGTTAGCCGGGAGTAGACAGCCATTAACAAATATGGAATCTATAGCTGGAGATGATCTTGACTGGCCAAGTAATATTGGAGCTTTAGATCCTGTTCCCTCTAATATTCATGCCGATGCGATCACAGGTTCAACAACGGAAACATCAACGACCCCATTAACTAGCCCTAGTGCTTGGAAGGAGGCTGGAGCTGGAGCCGCTGTTAATTTTGGTTTTCGATTGATGTCAGGCCAAAAACCAGTGGAGGCAGTGAAAGCGACGGGGGCGGGTGTGGTTCTCAGCATGGTAGGAAAAACGTTAGGAGGGTCGATTGGAGGACCAATAGGGGCAGGAATTGGAGGATTCTTAGGAAGCGCCCTTGGTGGAATGGTCGGTGGGAGGGTCATCTGTAACGAACTTCACCGTCAAGGATTCCTAGAGCGTCGTCAGGTGATCTTGGACTATAAGTTTACGAGAGAACACCTCACTCCTAAGCACGTCAAAGGCTATCATGTTTGGGCCACGCACGTTGTACGGAAGCTACGAGAAGGGAAGCAAATTCCCCTTTGGCGTCATATGGCTATCCACAGGGCAAGAGAAATAGAGTATATTTACGGTGAACGCGACAAGCCTGATTATCTCGGGAAGATTTACCGTCATATTGGGGAACCAATTTGTTGGGTTCTAGGCAATTTCTGTAAAGAGACAGATTGGTCTGTCCTCTACCAGCCAAAGGAGATTTAATTATGTCTCGTGATATGAGAGCACCTAGACCGCCTATGCCTATGCCGGATGATCCTGCTTTGATGGATGATGCCACAATGCCTCCTATGCCTCCTATGCCAATGGAAATGGGGCAAATGCCTCCTATGCCAATGGATGATCCTGCTTTGATGGCCGGGGCAACTGATAATCCATTAGCGGCGATGCCGCCGGAGGCTCGGGAAGCGTTGATGCAACCGGATGAAAACATCCAGGCTGTATTGCTTGCTAGATTGGCTAATATGACTCCAGAGGAATTACAATTGCTAGATACGGTTATTACCCCGGAAGTTGCCCGTGTCTTGATGAAATTGCTCCCTGAGCTTGATGCTTTGGTAAGCGCTGTTGAAGCTAGTGCTGGTGCTCAAGGTGGACAAGCGCCGCCAGTGAATCCAGGGGCATTCGGTAATATTTGATTATGGAAATCAGGAAGGCCGGGGCATTGGATATTTCTCCGTTGATCTTTTTCTTATTGAATATGCACAAAGAGACTGAGATTAAAGTCGCCCCGATTGATAGTGAAAAGGTTGTTTCAGAGATAAGTAATGTTATTCATCGTGGAGTCGCATTTGTCGCAGTAACAGATGATAATAACCTTGCTGGTTCCATAGGTGGAGGCACAGGGTTCGATTGGTGGTCAACACAGCCTTTTTTAGCTGACAATTGGTTCTATGTTGCCCCGGAACACAGGAAAAGTAGTATTGCTATAAGGCTCGTGAAAAAATTTATTGAAACAGGAAAAGAAGCCAATGTCCCTGTGAGATTGGGACATATATTTTCTGGCGATTTGGATAGAAAAGATAAATTTTACGAACATCTAGGCTTTATAAAAGCCGGAACAGTATTTGTGGAGAAATAAAATGGGTGGGATGTGTTCAACTGGTCATGAGCGTCTTGCTGATCCTAAGTATGATGTAAAATATACTAGGCTTCCTTTATGGGTACAACAGGCGGGGAGAGGAATTTTCCAAGAGGCTTCTGATTTAGCTCAAAGCCCTTTTCCAACGTATCAAGGGCCTAGTATTGCCTCATATGGCGATAGTAAATTAACCCCTGAAGAACAAAAGGCCCACGGAATACTAATGGATCAAGCCTCTAGCTATCAGCCTTATATTGGCACATCTTACGGGGCTGCAAAGCAACTTGGCCAGGGCTATGACCAGATGACAAGGGGAGAGCTTCTTGGTCCTGGATATCAAGGGGCAGCTAGAGGGTCATTAGTTGGAGGTCCAAGGGATTCTCAAAGTCGAGGGGATCTTATTGGAGAAAGCGCTGACATTGGTAAATTCTCTTTGGCTGATGCCGAGCCGTATATGGACATTTACCAACAGGCAGCGGACCCTGCTATTGAAGCCATTAGGCGTCAAGCCGCAGCACAGCAATCTCAATTATCGGCTCAAGCCGCAGGTGCCGGTGCTTTTGGTGGATCACGTCAGGCTGTTCAAAGCGCTATGCTCGGGGCTGAAGGCGCTCGTGCCGCAGGGGATCTGCGTGCCCGTGCCGCCCAAGAAGGTCTAGGATTCGCCGCAGGACGATTTGACGTAGACCGTCAGGCTCGAATGGCCCAAGCCGAACAGGATCGTGCCGCCAGGTTCCGTGCCGAGGATGTCATGGAAGGCCGCCGGGAGGCAGATCGTGCGGCTAGATTCAGGGCCGAAGATGTTCTTAGTGGAAGGCATACAAAAGCACTGGAGGAAAGGTTTGGCGCGGAGGCGGCGGCAAGGGAAGGATTTACAACCCAGGAAGCGGCTAAATTACGCCGCGCACAAGAACTGGCAGGGTATGCCCCACTGGTTCAAGGTTTACAGGAGCAAGCCGCATCAGGGATGATGACAGCGGGAGCAGCGCGTAGAAAATTAGATCAAATGTCCCTTGATTTGGCTAAAGCTGACTGGACTGAGCAGCGTCAATATCCAATGGAAATGTTAAATTTTGCCCTTGGCGCACTTCGACAAGTTCCATATGAGACAAGAAACATAGGTTTATCGCAAGGTCAAAAGTATATTGAAACTCCAAGTATTTATGGTCAAACCCTTGGTGGTCTTGGTTCATTAGCAAGCGCATATTGGATGTCACGACCTAAATAATTTGTATAGGTTTATAATATGGCAATTAAAAAAATTCGTCCTATACCCACTGTTTTTTCATATGGCGATCACCCTATTCACAATAGAGGATATCCGAGATTTGATGTAGTTGAAAATAGACTTTATCACGATCCATTTAAACCTGTATATCGTTCTGATTATGATAAAGATGATGTTTTTCCTTATTATCATTACCCTGAAGAATATGGCGGAGAGGATCGTGATAAAGAAATTATTGAGGAATTTTTACAAGCATCAGCATCAATTCCTGAAAAAGTTAATGAGGATGAAAAAGTTAATGAGGATGAAAAAGTTAATGATGATAACAATTTAAAACACAGGTTTGATATGGCAAAGGCTTTTGCTAGTGGTTTGATTCCCCATAGTAAATCAGCCGATGTTGATTGGCCATTACTATCGTTTATTTATTTCACTAATTTGGCCGCTGAGTCCTCAAAGCCTGGGGCCACAATGATCGGGGCCGCTGGAGAGGCGGCCAAGACTCCTCTTGCTTATTTAATGAAGCAACGCGAGCAAAAGGATACTCGCCCAAAGGAAGTTAGAGACTTAGCGGTTAAAGTAGCTCTTTCCGATTTTAAACTTCAGGAATTTAAACCAAGAACAGTTTACCGTAATGGTTCGTCTGTAAAAGTATTTAACGAAAAAGAGTACTGGAAAAGACTAGGGAAGGGCTGGAGACCGGAGAGACCGGAGAAACCTGTAAAACCATTAAAGAATAAAGGTGATGTCCTTAAATACATGAGCCTAGACGCCGCTAAAAAATTTGTACATTCCCCGACTGGTTTTAATCTCCCGGAAAATTTACGGAATACGGAACCTGGTCGAAAATTAATTGAAAGCTATGTTAGAAAAATAGTTGCGCCTGATTTAGTTGACGAAAATAATGAAAAATCTAACATAATTGATACGGCATTGATTGGTCGTAATATTATCTCAGGGAACAATTATCTTAATTTTGAGAGAATTGTTGATGCAGATGGAAATGTTACAGGCATTAATTTTGTAACAGCAGAAGGTCAGCCAGCGCATGAAATAGCTCGTCTAAAACAAAGGTCAGAATTACTTTTTAAAGAACAGATTGAAACGTCAGCAAAAGTTCATGGGCCAGGGCAAAGAATTGATGGAATGCTTACGGCATTTTTTGACCATATTAAGGAGCGGTCCTTAGCAGATAAAGAGGAGGGAAGTTGGTGGGACCAAATATGGAAAAAGGAAAAGCATTTGACTGGGCCACTTCAAGGGCAATTGCTTGAATTAAGAAAGCTGATGAAGGATTCTTTCAATATAAAATATTCCGATACGCTAAATATTCAAGATGATATCAAGTCGCTTTCTAATTATTTGGCGTCATTTATGAGAATTTCGGGAGCAGGATCAACCTCTGATATGGAATTTAAAGCATATATGGCAGCCGCCCTAGCAATGCATAAAACCCCAAGAGGGAACTATATTACCCTATATGCTTTAAAAAAGATGTGGGATAACGGTTTAAAACGGAATTTAGAATACCAGGAAATTCTTTGGGGCAAGCGCGGTCTTCATATGTCTCCGCAGGCAATACATCATAAACTTAATCAATCAGATCCAGGAATTTTTTATAAATATAAACCAACCTCTACAGAAGCAGCCAAGACTACAGCCGAACGGGTGAAATGGTTAGGAACAATTCCTGACGGTGAGGTAATTCTTAATAAATTTATTAGTGAAGGAAAACAGTTTAAAATGTTAGATGGTGGAAAAAATTATTTAATAAAAGGTGTCGATATTTTTTAAGATTAACTATTTTATATATCTTCTATTATCGCTTGAGAGAATATTATGTCTAATACCAGATATGGAGCACTAAATTCAAAAATAATAAATGGCGTAGAGATCCCTGTAGTGGAGAAGTCTAACGTTTCAAAAGATCAAAGGGAAAGAAATACTGAAGAAGATAAAAACCTTTTTAGTTCTTATGTAGATGGAATCTGGGGTGGAATTAAAGACTTCGCCAAAGGCACCAAAGACTTCGCCGAAGGTCTTCGTCAATCTTATACTGGCGAGTATAAAGAAACTGAATATGATTACCCGGAAGTATCAGAATTGGTGGCAGGGGGGTTGTTTACTGCGCAAAAAGATTTTGGTGATCTTTCAGCGGAAATTGTTTCCCAAAGGTTAGATCCTACATATACGCCTTTTTATTTGGCTGGAACTATGGGTGGCCAAATGGAATTAATGGATAGATTTCTTGGGAATGATGAACGATATCAAGGTTTTGAATATGACAAATATAGAAATCCAATTTTGATTTGGGATAATAAGCCGTATTATCTTAATAAGCCTGGATTTTCAAGGACTGATTTCAATACCATTATTGCTGAAATGGCATACTATTTGCCAAAAGAAATGATTGCGGCAATGATGGCAAGGAGAGGAATGGGCAAAACAGCGTTCATGACTCATGTTGCTGGCACCCCAGTGATGGAATCATTAAGGCTGATGTTACAGGAACGATTTACCCCTGAAACTGCCAAGAAAATTGATAAAAGTCAGGTAGAAGCCCTTGGAATTGCCGGGGATAAAGCCACTGAAACTAGGCTAATGGCATTACTTGATTTGGCGTCTCAGTATGGCCCAAAAGTTATTTCTTCAGTGTCACGTGTCAATGCTATTTTAAGGGCGAAATTTAAATATATGTCACCTACAAACCGTAAGTTAAATATGCGATACGGTGGCTCTATGGCCACTAGGCATGACCCTAATTTATGGAAAAACAAGGATTTCACAAATGCTGTAGCCGCTATTGATGAATCATTGACTAGTGCTGAAAGGATGGCTGTTCCTGAAAATTTAAATCAAGCACAAAGGGAAAAATTTATAAATTTAAGGGAAAGAAAATTACAAATTGAGAATGATTTCGCAAAAACAAAGAAGGGCTATCCTTCCGAAGCGCTTCAAGCACGCAAAATACAGCAAGTTGAAGCATGGCTTTTAGCTAATAGACGCCTTCAAGAAATGGTTAGAAAAGAGGATCTATTACCAAGAATTCAAGGATATTTCACAGTTTCAGGGTCCGATTATGATTCTTTTATTGGCGATGAGTATTTGTTTGGTAAGCGAGGAATCGGGACTGACATTAAAACTCTTAATCCTGGAATGATTCGTCAACTTAGAAGAGATGCGGATGCGTTCTATAAAACCGCAACCGAAGCAACTCATCCTGGTCGCCCATTCATGCGCCCAGAAGGATTATTATCAACTATTAGCGATATCCATCATAGGGTACTTTCTAAACCAAAAAGAGAGGGTCTATCACCAATTACTTATAAGAAACTTACTGAAGACTATCCAGTTCTTGATGAAGAATTAGCGAAATTACGATTATGGTCTAAGGAACTAAAGGCAAAAATAAGAAGACGTGATAGTTATCTAAAAGATTTAGATGATTATGAAAAAGGGCTTCGTACAAGGCCAAAACCAGTAGAAAATGCAGAGGATATTAATATTTATCTTGATAAACTTCATGAACTGTCAAAGAGATGGAGGAAGTTGGAGCAGGATACATTTAAATACCGTAAAAATAGTTTAAGTGCTAATCTTGAATGGCAGTATATACGAGAAGTAAGTGAAGCAATTGATGATTCATTTACCAACCCTATAAAAAAAGGAATGATGGAAGGAAATTTAGACATTATAAATTACCTAAAACAAGGGGATGAACGATATAAAGCCTATCTAAGGCTCTCTGGGAAACGATTAGAAGACTACGGAACGTTAGAAGAAGAAGCTAATGCTATATTGAAAATAATATCAGATCCTAACCAAAGCCCAAGAAACATGGTTGAGTCAATTATTGGCACAGAAAAGGTCATTCCAGGGGCAATGGGTATTGTTTCAAGGAAATTAAAGGCAAGTCTCAAAGGATTGGATCAAAAGGATTATATTAGATTAACAGCCCTGGTCAAGGACGCTTTTTTAGAGAGGGCGTTTGTTGGTAAGGCCAAGAGATTTAAAGATATAACCCATGAAACAATCCCTGATAATTTTTCTGAAGTTTTTGTAGTAAACAGAGATATTATTGAAGAATGGTTTACCCCTGAAGAAATTAAAATTATAAATGCGGTTAGAGAGCATGCTGAACCATTTTTACAAACACAAAAGAAACTTGGCAATCAACATGCTTATAAATATAGTTTGGGAAACGCACTTTCGTATCTAAAAAATGAAGGTCTTGGTGGATATATTACTGATGCCGGTAAATCATTAGGTAAGTTGCCATTCGTCGGGGAGTTCGCGGAGTCTTTACTAATTAGCCCGGTTAATCGTTACCGGGCAAATAAAATGCTTAATATAAGTTCCATGAACTTAAATTCTCCATTTATTGTCAAAGCGCCACTTGCCGCTACTTTTAGATCATTAATAAGCCATTATTCTGATGAACCTTCCGATCTTCCTGATGATAAACGTTATGATTATGGTCAATCAACATCTGGTAAGGATAAAAAACGTAGTAAAAAGGCTTTTTTAGAAAGCAAAACAGGAAGTAAAAGTTTAGACGATATATCAAATAATTTGCCTGGCAAAACAGTAGGAAAATTGAAAAAAGTAATAATAGATGGCCACGAGATTTTCGTCAAGCCGTAAAGGTAAATATCTAAATATTGAGATAAGTAATTACATGGGTCAACTCTTCCCAATCTTCTTTTTTCATGTTGCCTCTTTTCATATAAGAAAGGAGGCCCATGAATTCATCCTTGGAAGGCTTTTCATAGAGCCTTTTCGCATGCTCTCCATTCACTAGACCTATGAAGTCACGGCCAATGCGGATTAATATCCAACAGCGGCCACCATTCTTAGCGTATTCATCAAGCCACATGACTTGATTTAATTTTAATCCGGTTGGCATACGCTTCTTTGGCCATGATCTCATGAATTTAAGTTCTATCCACCCGCTATTTCCTTCCTTAATAAAATGTACATCCGGCATTCCTTTTATGACCTTATTTTCGATTCTATACATTTTTAGATCAAGTGATGATCTCAACAGCGTCCAAAAATTTTGTTCACTCATATTCATTCCTAATCATCTGTTAAAAATAGTGATATTGGATCTTTCGTAATCACATCAGCCAAATTTTTTTTATCTCTAAGAGCTTTAATGATCTTTGTGTCAACTGTTTTAGATGCCTCCAAATCAATGTAGGTGACATTATTCTTTGTCCCGATGCGATGGCAGCGGTCCTCGGATTGAAGCCTGGCTTCCAGGTCAAAGCTGTTAGAGTAATAGATAGCGAAATCAGCGGCAGTGAGAGTTAGACCAATTCCCCCTGATTGCGGCTGGCCAATGAAATATTTTATCCTTGGATCTTTTTGAAATCGCTCCACAGCCAATGATCGGTCATTATTTGATACTTCCCCATGGTAGCTAACTGAAAGCGCCCCTAGAGCCTGTTCTATGGCCTTCAGATCGGCCTTAAACCTCGCCCAGATAATTACCTTAGAGTCGATGTCGCTAAGAATGTCCAATAGCGCTTGTAGGCGTGGGTTCTTCTCGTCAATTGCCTTGACCCCATCATCGCCAGGGAACCAGCCACAGGTAATTTGTTGAAGACGAAGGAGCCTTGTGATGGCTTGTGGGGCATCAATGAATTGGCCTTCTAATTCGGCTGCAAATTCTTTACGCATCTGGTCATAGAGCTTCCTTTGTTTTTTAGATAGCTCTATGGGGTGCCTTTGATAAATTTTATCAGGGAGATCCAAGCAGTCTCGTTTAAGAACACGGAACGAATGGCCTTCTATTCTTTTGGTCAGTTCATCGACGTACTGGTAAGAAACCACCTGCTTGTTTTCGTATCCTCCCATGATGCAATAACGGGCACGGAACGAATAATAGCTGTCATAGCCAAGGATGTAAGGGTCAAGGAATTTGAATTGACTGTAGACATCCTCTGGACCTTTCGTTACCGGGGTTCCAGTCAGTATCCTGCGATATTTAGCTTGCTTTCCAAATTTTGTTATAACCCTCGTTCGATTGGCACCAGGTCTTTTTATTCTTGATGACTCGTCTACCACCAGCATAGAGGTGTTGCTGATTAGGATTGAAGACATGAACTTGATCGCTGTTTTGCTGACGAAAGCCTCTACATTGAAGGTAAAGATACGGAGCTTGTCTTGAATATTCATGACATCTTGGAATTTGTCAGAATCCTTTTTATTCATCCCAGAATAATAGTACGTGGATTCATAGTGGCACCAATTTGGCATATGATATGGAATTTCTTTATCCACCCAATTCCTGTGGACGCCGTTCGGGGCGATTATAATCAAAGCGCTTATCTTATTATTGCTATAAAGATATGCCGCATTGTCTATAATTATCTTAGATTTCCCGGTGCCTTGTTCCATTAGTAGTGCAAATGATTTCTTTTCCCGGCTAATATAAAAAGCCTTACGCTGATGCTCAAAAGGACGGGTTTCAAACATAAAATCGTCCTTCTCCGGGGTAGGATTATTTTTAGTCGCCCTAGTTAATTCAGCTTCTTTGAGCTTTTCAATATACGAGTCAATAATCTCTGATGTTGACTCATCCCAATTTGCTCCCGGCCAGTATTTACGGATTCTATCTATATTGGCCCCGGTCGGAGCAAAGAGCATATCTCTGCCAACCCATTTCTTGAATCCAGGGAGGGAGGACAACTTCTGGACTGTAGAAGAATCCAGAGTTGCCTTGGCCAAACAATACTTGCCGCCTTGTATAGCGCTAATAATCATTAATGTAGTTGTCCCTCCCAACCACCAAAATAATCAGCGATCTGATTCTCGATGTCATCTCGAATGAGACTTTCATGATGAGACTCAGCGATTTCAGCTTCTAGCTCGATGGCTTCTGTCCCATCTGGATTCATCAAGACATATTCTGCCTCTGTGAAGCCGTAGTAGTCAGCATCGCTCGTGGCTTTCCAAGGGGTACTCTCACGATCTCCCTTTACCCGTTTAAATGAGACAACCCCGATAATGTACGGACGCTCAAATATCTCTGTCTGGATCTCAACCGAAACATGGTCTATAGATACGCTTCCCATTTGTTCCTCCTTTTTTCCTTTCTTAATTAGATTTATTATGAAAGTTTACGTAGCTTATCAATATAAATTTTCCTGAAACTGCCAGTCCTTAATGCTCCCTTAACTAGATACCAATCTCCAATACGACCTTCTTCTACTATTGGCTTCCCGATTTTATTGTATTTGAATCTGTCGATAGTACACCAAACAATTCCCGTGTCGTCTTCAAAAGTACAATGGAACCACAAGTTATTGCTCTTGAGTTTCCTTCCGTGACCTCTAATATTTCCTGTTTCATTAATATCTCTTAGATTTTTTTCCTTCAGCTTTCCAAAGAAAACAAATGTCCCTGGCTTATCAACATCCAAATCAACAATGTCGGTAATCGGGGAAATGATGTTATGAGCCTTTGGATTTGCCTTTATATGTCCAAATTTATGTTCACACTCGAAAATATCGTCATATGACGTTTTAGCCTCAGTCAAGAGCTTTTCTTGCCTCGGGGTAAGAGGCTGAGACAAGTCTCTACGTTTCATGATGTCCTCGGCCATTTTTGGGCCGATCCCTTTAATCCCTAGTAATCCTCCAATTAATTTACCATCCTGTACGCTCCAATTAGCCACGGATTTTTCTTTATCGAATGGCTTATATATCAACCCCTCCCTGACAACTTCTCTTAGTAGCTTTATCGCTTGTTCGTCATCTTTCGCGTTGCGCAAACACGCAGCGGCGAACTCAAGTGGGAACTTAGACTTGAGAACACAACACCAATAAGAAAGAAGGCCATAAGCAATGGCGTGAGAACGATTGAAAGCCCAAGATCCCATAGTGTTAATTTGGTCCCATATGTATTTAGCCTTGTTTTCGTCAATTCCATTCTCCGCTGCCCCTAATTTAAATTTATCAAAGTAATTGTCAAAGAATTCTTTCCCGAGTGACTTACTCATCGCTTTGCGTAACGACGACACATCCTCCCAAGATAGTTTGCCTACATTGCGGCCAATGTTCATGACCTGCTCCTGATAGATAACGACTCCTTTAGTTACTTTAGTGATCTCCTCAAGCGATGGATGGATATATTCAACAGGGGCATTTCCAGTATGACGTTTAATGTACTCATCTGCTCCCCCGGAGTTTAACGGGCCAGGGCGAGCTAGGGCGGTAATTACAACGATGTCTTCAAATTTATGAACTTTTATTTGCTTTGTAACCGACTGTAATGCATATCCTTCAAATTGGAATATTCCTGTGTTTTTCTCATCATTTAATATGTTAAAAGCATTTTCATCATCCAGCCTGTAATCAATCATTTGCTGATGAGTCCATCCAACCTGGTCAATTACATCTTGAAGAATTGATAATGTGCGTAGGCCAAGCGCGTCAATTTTTAATAAATTCAAATCTTCTGCGTCTTTTTTGTCGATTTGAGTAGCGCCATTTTGTGAGGAAACAGAACAATATTCACTGACTGGCTTTTCAGTTACTATGATGCCAGCGGCATGTACCCCGCAGTGACGCGCATGGTTCTCCATGTCGGCTGCGACTTTCATTTGAGGATATTTAACTAGTATCTTTTGCCCTATTTCTAATTCGTTTAATGTGTCAAGGATGCAAAAATTGGCCCTAGAATCACCTCTCTTGCGATCTATTATGGCGTTTTTAAAATCGTTAACTTCCCAGGGCGGAATCCCGAGTTCTTTTGCCACTTCGCTAATTGTGCTTTTGGCTTTATAACGGGACACTGTTCCAAGGTGAGCAACTTTTTCGGCTCCGTACTTATTCCGTAAGTATTCAAATACCATCTCTCTGCGGTCGTCTTGGAAATCAATGTCAATGTCAGGAAAATCTTCACGAGTGACATCAATAAATCTCTCAAACAATAAGTCATGTTGAATCGGATCAATGTCAGTTATGCCAGTCAGATAACAAACCAATGACCCTGCGGATGATCCTCTAGCCGGACCTACGAACATATGCTTTTTGGCATATTCGACCATATCAGCGATGACAAAAAAGTAATCTTCAAATTTTTTATCAGCGATTAATTTCAATTCACGGTCAAGACGATCTGAATAGATTTTGTCGCTAATATCAACATTCCTGGAAAATGCGTTTTCTTCGCATATTTGACGAAGAGTTTTATTGCTATTAAATGAAATCATTTTGCCAGTTGGCAATGCGGCATTACACAATTCTGCCATTTCATAAGTATTTGAAATAGCCTCGTTTGGACCCCATGGAACGGAGTCTTTCCATTCCCATTCATTGAGTATGTGCATGGGGGTGGTCCGATCCACTCTATTCATGCCTATTAGAACCTCATACGGCTTCTTATCTTTAACAGTCGGATATAAATTATTACTGGTCGCAATTGTCTTGATGCCTTTTAATTTAGCGAATTCTAATGCTTTTTTTGAACTAGTTGGACTCAGTTCAATATAAATATTTTCTTTCTTAGTCATCGGAAGCAGTGACCAAATTGGATTGGCCCCGGAGAACATTATCACGTCATCACTAATATCAAAAAGTTCTTCGTAGCTTATCCGTGGATAATAATAAAAATGGTTAGAATCAGTTGATTTTGTTACTAATTCATAAATCTCTTTCAACCCGGAATTATTTTTTGCGAAAAACGACATCTCATTCGTAGCTTGCTTGGTTCTTTCTGAGGAATCCTCTACTACGGCGATTTCAGTCCCAAAAATAGGTTTTTTACTCCGTTCCCTACATTTATAGCTAAAGGCCACATGCCCCCAAGTTCCTGAGTCGGCGATTCCTATTGAATCTCCATTACACGTCTCAATAACTTTATTTATTGGCCCATATGCTTTACGGAATGAGTATTCTGTCCTGGTTTTTAAACTCAGCATTACCGAAATATCCGATCAATGACTTTTTTGCTTGCATATCCTAAACCTAAAACTAATAAAATTATAAAAACATCGACCCCTATCCCATACCCTGTCGCAAGGTTAACGCCACCGATGGTTGGTCCCTGTGGCTTAGGATCGACGATTGTTTGCTCGATCTGGACATTGTGTCCACCTTCTATGTTGATCGTTTTGTTCATGGCTTCTCCTTAAATACCTTGATCCAAGCACTCTGATCCCAGATCCTGAACTTACTTCCTGCGGCACCTAGAACGACGTTCTTTTCAATCCCGGCGTATTCGCGCAAAGTCTTAGGGATGGTTACCCTGCCGTCATCAATGGCACACTCAAAAGCCCCGCTAAGGTAGTAAATCTGGAACTTCGAGCGGTTATTCAATCTAGGCTTCTGGCTCATGGCCTTTTCTATGCTCGCCCATTCTCCCATCGGGAATGCGTCTAAACACCTGTTAGTCCCGAAGATCGAGTTCACGATGATAAGGCGTTTCCCTAGTTTTTGACTAAATTCTTTAGGGAGATTTAAACGCCCCTTATTATCGACTGTGTTTTTGTATTTGCCTAAAAACATTTTAAATTATTAACAACGACCACAAGGCAAGGAAGAGCGTCGCTAATACCGCTGCCCCGAGATTCGTTAGTTTTAAGTACCTTCCGAGGGTAAATGATAAAACGGTTCCGATAACGGCGACAAATGTCATGGTGTCCATATTTTCTCCTTAAATATGTTCTTCCTTTGTATACCATTCAATGATTTTTACAGTTGCTTCCACGTCACTCATGGCTCTGTGAGCGCCTTCGATTTCAACCCCAAATAATTCCTTATATATGTCGCCTAACTTGCGCATTTTCCCCCATACTTTTTGGCCTATTTCTAAAGTGCAAATATGCTCTTGTGGCCATGGAAATTTTGTTAATTTATCTATTCTCTCAAGCTCAAACCTTAAAATCTTTCTGTCAAATGTTAAATTGTGTGCAGCCATTTCACGTTCCCCCAAAAACCAATCACACAATTCCTTGTAATAGGCGATAAATGGCTTTGAGTCTTCTAGCATATAATCTGAGATTCCAGTCATTTTAATAACGTGCGAATTTAGCTCATGCCCTGGATTACAGAAGAATTCTAACCTTGATATTTCTTTTAGACTGGAGTCTAATTTCAATCCTCCAAATTCAATGATTCTAGGCTGTTCATCCAAAGATGATCCCTCCGCTTTTGGTAGCCCTGTAGTCTCAAGATCAAAAACAATCATTTATTAATCCTAACTATAAATTTCAAATCCACCCCTAGTATATGTTTAGTGTCGAATATCACGTAGTTATATGATCTTTTCCCTGCTATCGCTTGATTTGTATGTGAATTAGTAAGAACTTCCTGGGCGATAGAGATCCCTTTTTTACTAAAAAAATCCTTCCATTCTATTAGCTCCTCTAAAGAACAATGAGTTCCAATGTGGCTAACAGAATTACGACCACGTTCCTTAGAATCCATCCAATTATTGCCTTTTGTGTAACTCAAAATCTCAAATTCGTTCCCGGCTAATAAATTATAATTAAAAGACAGATTCGCCTCGTTTGTCCCTGGAAGACCGAAAATCTCTCCAGTGGCAACAACATGATCTTCTATCCAATCGCCAGCCCCCATTTCATTTAATAAATTCTTGGCGAGTAACGGGTTCTTTGGATTTATTGCTATTTGCTCAATTTTGAACTTCATATTATGCGCCGTAAGGTAAAATACACCCACTAAGATATTTGTGATGATCTTTGTCCTGGATTAAATAAGATATAAACAAAGCAACCATCTCTGGAGGTGTTTCTTCACCTGCTAATAATCCATTTAACTGATATTTTTGTGCCTCCTCTTTTGTCCATCCCCTAGTCATAGTCACCTGGTCATCTATAGAATCGCTCATTCCCGTGCCTTTCATTTTGTTAGGAGCGATCCCAAAAACTGTTATCCCATGCTTTTTTGTTAGCTCCCTAGCTAACTGTAAGGTCATGATATGAGCGGCACCTTTTGATGCGTTATAAGCAAGGGAGCAGGTCATTGGCACATGAGCAGCATTGCTAACTATATTAATTATGGTTCCTTTACTTTTTATCAGCATAGGCAAACATGCCTTTGACATCAGGTAAATTCCCTTGGCATTAGTATCAAGAACCTGATCCCATTGGCTCTCTTCAAAGTCTTCCAGCCAGTTAATTAGATTTACGCCAGCGTTATTTATCAATATATCTAAATCGCTAATTCCAGACAGATCAGGCTTTCTAACATCCTTTCCTGTTTCATGGTCATATTGATAAACGTTATGACCATAAGATAATTTTTTAACTAATTCTAATCCAAGCCCTTTTCCTGACCCAGTTATTAAAATATTACTCATTTTCATCTTTCATTAGAGATTCAACCATCGCCGCATAAACTGCGGCATCATGAATACTATCCTTGTGTTTTAGTTCGCTATTAGCGAACCTTGTCAATTTAACAATCATCAGTTCAAGTAAATGCCATAAATTGAAATCATCTTTTGTTTTTAAATTAACACCGTCAGGGAATAGAGCAATCATTACATTCCCGACAGTTTTATAATTATCACCGTATATTAAATTCCGTTCTTTGAAGGTATTTGCCATATTTTGTAAAATTTCAGCGGCATTAATCTTCTTCCTCTCTACCCCTTTGTGCGTAACCGTCCTGGTGTCCTTCGTCAAAGCCATTCTCCCTTCCTTTATTGTATCCATTATCAAAGGCAGTTTTTATTTTATTTTGGATATCTTCCTCACTAACATTGGATCTTTCAATAGCCATATACAGTTCATCTTTTAGACTAGCCCTGATATCGAATACCCTAGCTACCTTCTCCCCATTCACCTCGATGTCATTTCCGACTAACTCAATCATTTAATAATCTCCCTGCGTATAAACAAGTTAATCCCTCGGATTGCCACATAGACACGCATCTAAAGTCAGATTCGATCACAAACCATACAAATGGCGGCTTGTTCTTCAATTTCTCGTCATACAGCCTCATCTTAACATTAGAGTTGCCTGAGCAATCACCGCGAGGACGCATCAATAGGCCATCGAAGTGAATATCGTTAAGCTGCAACCAGGTTTGGCATTCTTTCCGATACTGCTCGTCACGATCACTAATAACGATTACGTACTCACTGTGTAGTTTTCTAATCAGTCCACATACGTTCTCCGCTGGCTTCCTTGGTGATCGGGACTGAATACCGGCTGGTGCAAAATCTTCATCTAATTGCTTTACCCCCGAATAATAGTCCTGAACCATTGCCTCGAAATCCACGATGACTGTTCTCGGTCCTAGTGAGGAAGATTGTTCTGGCATAGTCCCTCCTCTACCTAAGCTATTTACAGGCATATGTTCTCCTTTCTAACCGAAGATGAAACGCTTTACCCTGGCGAAAAAACCAGGTTTATGCGGCTGTAATTTGTACCGGTGTAACGCATGGTTAATTTGAATTGGGCTTTTCCCGGTGTATTCGGCAATTTGCTTTGTTGTCATCTTTCGATTATTTTTTAATGCTCTTACAGCCAGCACTTCACCATCAGTCCATTTGTGATACGTTTTTTTATTATCAGACATTTGTTTCCTCTCTATTTAAAGGTGTCGCCATTGATGGAGCCGCCCATTCTTTTGGTGTTAAAAATGGTTCTGCCCAAGGATGAACTTTAATGACTTCTTCAATCATTAGTTTGAATATCTTTTGATATTCGCCCTGTGCTCGTGGACTGAGCCTTGATTTCGCCATTTCACTAAGTGTTCTCAAATTAAATTTGGCAATAATATTCGTATTGATATTTGTTGGCAATAATCCTCTGGCATCTTCCGGTGGAACATGATTCCGAATTAATTGATATGATTTATTTATATGTTCCATACATTCATCATAAATTTCTTTTGCCTTTGGATTTTCCTCAATTTTCAGTGGGGTATAATAATTAAACCCGGACATATCCACGACTCTTTGAGACTGTTGAGCATATGATGCGTTCCTGGTGCGAACTAATTGATGCGTAAATGCCCTGCTTACTCCTCTAAGACTGAATATGTAGTCAATGAATTCCCAGGATGAACGAATCGTATTGAGCATATGCTCAAGTTCTTTTTGCTTTTCATCCCATGGCCAACCTCTAATTTTTTCATAAGCATAGTCGTCATCAATTAGACGAGTGTTTTTTGTTAGCAGGAGTAGGTTGACGGCATCATATGTGCAATTGATTAGCTCAACTTTCATTTTTTTCTCCTTTTTGAGAATACATCCATCTAGTATAATCAGTCCCTCCTCTAATAAATTCTTCAATGACCTGTAGATCATTAACAATGTCGTCCATTAAAATTTGACGCCAGGTTGCGAATCTTCCAACGGAATAAATGTTATATTTAGTGGTCATTTGGAAAATAAATTCTTTTCGTAACCTGTTATCAACTGGTAAAATCTTACCGTATTCCTGAGACAACTCCTCTATGTCAACTAATTTCTTAGGGTTAAACCCAAAATCATTAATCAAAACACCAATGATATTTTGTCCAGCGTTAGTCACAGGCTTTGAAATTGATTCCGAGATAACCAAATCGCCAATCACAGATACCCTGTAGTGCGGGACATTAGGATCAGGGTAATATATTGTCTGGTAAATATCGCATTTTATCCCGGCTATTCTTGCCCTTTGAGTATAAATTTTTTGCTTATAAAACTCAGGTATCTCTTTCCATCCAACCATCTTCATTAAATCAGGCATTGGTATGGTGGAAATAATCGGTTCAGAAGAATTTTTGATCTTATCAATGGTCAAGGAATTAGAGTATTTTATTCTACAATTTTCGGCCATTGATTTCACAAGATTAAATGGCGCAATATATCTATCCGAAGGAGAAAGATCGTTTATTGATCTGTTCATAATAGAGCCAGTTACTTTTTGAGAATACATATTACTAAAGAATATGTTTGGCTCACTAAATATCCTGCCATCATACTTAATTACTTTATTTACCCTGACCTTTTTAAATGGAATCGCACATGCGGTTCCGACTTTATCAGTCCTAAATCTAAGTAATGCCCCATGACTATTCGGTAAATCGTTTTTATCCTCACATATATCAGGATTGAACGATCTGAATATATTTCCGGCTAAAAGCCCTGTTAAACCTGCCCCATAAATAATCATATTTTTCCTTTCTTCTTAAAATAAAATCTAATTTAATAAATTATTTTCAAAATTCACCACCCTGTTTTTGTATGTCCATTTTCTATTAGATCAAACAACACTTCCTGTTCCACATGGCTAATCTTCCCCGAGCCAACTACACATAGGTAAGTATTCGCGGGTAAGTGAGGCGGGATTTGGACAATTGTGTATGTTTTCTTTTTTGTGTTTAACCACATCACGGTCCTTACCTCTTGGACCACGCTTTGGTTATGCGCCTCGATAAGGACTGGTTCTAGCATGAACAGGAATGGCTTCTCTTTCCATTTATCGTTTAAATTGTCCATGATATCCTTGATTGGGGCGCATGGCTTCGTGACGGTGAACGTGAGTACCTTCCCTGGTTCCTGGGCGAAAACTGTAAACGAGAATAGAAATAAGAATATTGCTAATATGAGGTTATATCTCATAATACCGGAGTCCTCTCGCACGAACTAAGAACAGATTTTCCTTCGCCCTTGTCAAAGCTACATACCAAACTCGGTTCTCTTCATCCTTGTGGGCATTCTCCCAACTGAGCCTACCCATATCAGTCAACAGCACAACGGAATCTGCTTCGCCTCCCTTGGACTGGTGGATCGTGCTGATCGTTATCTTGGGCTTACCTGAAAAATTCTCTCCATTGCGTAGACACGAGCGCAGATACTCTCTCTCATCCGGGGCAATCCCCTTGAGCATACTCATCCAATCAATGTCTCTGGCACTAACTGGAAATCCAAAATCAGTAATTGAATATTTCTCTTTTATAGTAGCTAATTCTACTTTTGACCCAAAGAATTGGACAAGGTTCTTAGCGTCGTAAATAGTTATCATCTCTCCTTTACGAAGCATTTCCCAACTCTTTATTGCCCTTGTTTCATCAGTTTCCAACGAGTTTTTACCATTATACAAGTAGGCATGACCTTGCTGCCTTACGGCTGCTTTTAGTCTGTTTAACAAGAACCTGCTACGGCTTAAACAAAGCCAGGAGCCTTCTCGTGAAAAATCAATTTGCTGTTCGTCCGCAACGTACTCCACCATGCCAGGGGCCATACGAGGGGACCAAGGCTTCTGGTATCTGTGTTTGATCCTGTCCACTACGTTTAAAGCCAGTTTGTGTACGGCTTTAGGGATACGATAGCTTTGAGGAAGAATTACCCGGTCACCTTTCAAAGTTAAAAAACGGTTTATAGCTGCCCCTGCAAAAGTGAAAATTGCCTGATCGTCATCTCCTGCGATGTGAACCTCTTTAGCTTTACTCGCTATATTTATGGCGACTTTGTACTGGAGTAGGCTCATGTCCTGCGCCTCATCAAATATACAAATGTCAACTGGTAGAGGGGCATCATACTGTTCGAGCATGTCGGTAAAATCTAAAAGATCATTCTCATGCTTATATGCTCTTAGGCTGTTATCGTATTGACGAACTGCGTGTAAAGTTAGATCAGGAATTTGGGTAAAATTGTATTGATCTTCCAAGGATCTCATACTTATCCTTGCCAAAGATTCAATGCGAGAGCACTTATCTCCGAGGCCGTCACCTAAATGAATCCCTAAATTCTCATCGTAGATTCCCTTAAACTTAACTCCCAACGCTTTACCGAGTCTTCGGTAATGAGAGTTAGTCATTATATCGTCCCGTTTTAATTCTAGCATTCTAAATGCAAGGCTGTGGAGCGTCCTAAAGTAAGGGAATCTCTCTTCTTCTAAATTAAATTGCTGCATCGCCCGCTCCTGGGCTTCATAAGCAGCTTTACGGGTGAAGGCCAAGTATGCAATTCGTTCGGGGGGAATTCCTCGACTCAATGCCCCTTCCACGATTTTCAATAGGCTCGTGGTCTTCCCGGTCCCTGGAGGACCAAGGATGATTTGTACTTGTCGATCCGACATTAGAATTGCTCGGCCAAAGTATCTGGTACTGCCAACTCATCATCATCATAAAATTCAGGGGCAGGAACAGACCAAACCTTAACTGGCTTTGATTTAATACGAAAGGTTTTTCGGTCTCCTCCAGAGGATCGTAGCCATGACCAGATTTGGTGTTGAGACTGGTACTTGAAACGCCTGGCATCGAGGTAGATGAACAGATCCTCACTTCTAAAATACACCTTTGATTCATCAGAATCATGCCAAGGCTTTGCGTTCATTATCTCATCCTTATGACGAGCCTGTACCTTCCCTGTAAGAAAACCGTCAAGTACCTTCTCGAATTGACCTTGCGGCGAGGCGTCATCAGGATCTTGTATCACTTCCACAGAAGTTAAAAGTTCATTGATTCGACTTTCCCATCTCTGGACAGCCATCGTACTAGGACATTTATTCAAACGTTCAACGCAAATCTTCTGGAGTTGACGCTGGTCGAGTAGCTGTTGGGTTGTCACCTCTATTCGCTCACCTCCAACATCCAAGTACCATCGTACACTAGAGCGGTTCTCTGTCTCGTACTTGGTAATGGCATCAATCTGGATCTCCTGCCCGCCGCCTGTACGTCCAACCCCGTACTTACGGGTCAGGCACTTAGACTTCTCGCAAAAGTTACAAATTGGTGCCTGTTTACAGGTATAGGCATAGTTTTTTTTAGATACCGACTTGATAAGTCCATTGACCTCTCCGGACGGCAGCGGGGTGGATAAAGCCTCGTAGTTGAACTTCATCAGCGACTCTTGCCAGTCGTCAGGCTCCTTCTTCCTAAAATATACGCCCACGTTGAATAGTGAATTGTTTCGTCCACCTTCCGGGAACCCCATCGTCATAATGTGCTGTAAGCATGGCGGTCCATCAGAAAATTTATCAGTTAGATCCGGGGCATATTTATCAAGATCCTCATACGTTGTTCTCTTATCTTCTGCTAGGTCCAAGAAACCTTCAAGGGCTAGTCTCTTCCCATTGTGAATTGCGTAACGCTCAGTATTATTCCCACCCCAATATGGTAAATTTATCCAATTTCCTCTATCATGCGCATTCGCACGGGAAATTTGTTTTGGAAATATTTCGGAGCCTCCGTAGCCTAAAATGGCTGCAAATTCATTTAGCTTCGCCACCATGTCAACTGCGGCTATCGGTGGATCTGTGAATAAGTATAGATGCGCCCCTCCAGATTTACTTCTGCAAAGAACCAGGGGTGTATTTCTTATTTTTATTTCCAACTCTTCTAAGCTCTCCTCCAGTTTTGTTTCACCTCTTATGTCGATGTCTATACAACCAAAGCTGCAAGAGTTATCTTCTCGCAGCATTATGATTCCCAAAATAAATGACTCTCCATTTAGGTGGGATTCAAATATATCCTTAGTGGCAGTCTCCGCAATTGTGACCGCTCTACCAGACATTTTTCCGTCTGCTTCTTTTTGTTGAACTCGATATTGGCCGTGAGCCTTCTCATAGCCAGAGAATAAATTCATAAACCTTTCTGCATTCATTCAAAATCCCGTTCTAAAAAAAAGGGGAAGAAAGCTAATTAGCCAACTTCCCCTAATCAAATAGTCAGTTACATAGTGTCGTCGTCAATATCAGCGGAAACCTTTATTTTTTTACCGTTGTCATTGTTAACGAAGCTCCTTGCTGCAATGTAAATATCCTGTCCCATAGGGAGATTCTCCAGTATTCCTCCACTGTCGGAAGAGAATAATGCACGGATGCTCCATCCAAACCATGACCCTTTATCGTTTTCCTCTGGAACCGTTGTTAATTTATAGGCATTCCAAAACATTGCAGGATTAATCCGCTTATCTCCTACGGTTATAATCAATCTACGGATTATCGCATTCCATTGTTTCGCACGTTTCATTTGACTGTTCGACATACTGATAAGAGCAGGGGAGAATGATCCGTCATCTTCAGTCACAAGCACAAGATACTCAGCGGTTGGAACAATTCGATTCCCTTCGTCCGTAAAATATTCACCTTTGTCACCACGGCTAGTGGTGTCTAAAATACTTGAATCCTGGTGAACAGTAACAAGTCCACCTCTGTCCTTCTTCCATTCATAATAAAGTATATTGTATTTACAGGGAACCACGGTTATTCCGTCCTCACCGCTGAAAAATGATGAAGATACATTATCGTATATGTCACCTGGTTTTGCGTTTTCTACATATGATCCATCCCTTGAATTACATTGAGGTGACATGGACTGCAAGATTATGAGGCGAGGAATCATTATATCATCTTGTCCCATTGCCTCGCTGCCAGCCCCGGCATCAGAAAGAATTATATCATTGTTCAACTTCGCAATTTCTTTGCTCATGTTAACCCCTCTTTATTATCGCACGTTTACCAATTGAAACATTAAAAAGCTGCATATCTACGCTTTTACCCTCTTCCATCAAATCTCCTATAAAGCCATTGAGGACTTTATAATGGACTCCGGTTGTCCGCTTATATAGTATTCCCTTGTCATGTAAATCCTCGATTACTTCATTACATTTCCCGTCCTCATTTCTTCCGAACTCCATCTCTACCCTATTTTTTATGATGTCCTCACCGTTATTATCTCGTAGCCATGAGAATTGTCTATTTCTCATTTCCTTCATAACACTTCGTTTACCTGGGTCTTTTTCCTTATCAATACTCCCTTGTGATGGAATAGAAGCCGACACATAAGACTTCACGGAAATTCGTGTTCCGTCTCCTAGAGATAAAGAGAGTAAATTAAATCCCTCCATCATACTTGGAATTTTATCTTCGGTAATGATTCGATTTCTCTCGTTAATTTCGGCCAACTCCTGCTCAATGATTAGCTTTCTCTCCATGTTTTCGTCGTAATCTTGGATCAATGTTGAGATGGAACCAAGGTCAACACTTCCTGGGCTAATGTCATCCAATGGATTGATTGATTGATTCTTCATAATTTACTTTCCGTAATTCAATTGTAACAGGCAGATACCAACCTTTCCTTCTATCCCGTTCCCCTCCCTCCTTGGCTCGTTCCCATCGAAGCACATTGACCACGGAGGCGTTTTCGGATGCCACTAAGGTACAAATCATAACTGCGATTGGATCTCCGCCTCCGCCCCAAAGAAGGTAGTCCGAATCACAAAAATTTTTCATCTTACTTCTAGCCTTGTGCAGCGATGGGCCTGGCAAATATTGAGGCTTATCCTGCGGCTCGAACACCACGTTTAACGTGCCATACCTTGTCGCGTCACTTAGATCGGGAACCCAACCAAATTTATTTTGAACTGGGCGTTGTACTATGTAAACGGAACTCATCACTAATGCTCCTTTCTATCGGTCAATTGGATCATTGAAACTTCCAAATATAATGTAATCAACTCCTTTCTTAAGACTTACATTCCTTTTTTATCCATGTGATAGATAGATCACGGATATCCTCTCTTAGTGTAAAAGATTCCTCCGGGAAATCAAATCGCTTTCTTAGTTTACGGTTGCCAACCAACTTAAAATGCCCATGGTAAAGGGAAGCTATCTTCTCATTGGCAGACAAGTATTGTTCACTCTTAGGATGGAACGGGTGGCTTATATCTCGTTTTTTTCTTGGCGACCTTATCTGTATGTCCACCATCCCGACAAACCAACCGTTCGCCCAGGCCCTTGAGCATAATTCAACATCTTCTTTCGTAATAAAACTATGGTCGAAATGTCCATGCTTTTTTATGAATTCTGGATTGATGGCTGCAAAACCGGCACCAATATTGGTGCAAAAATGGATTTTGTTAATGATATCATCTTGCGACATTCCACCAGATATATACCAGTGCTTGAAAGCACCTAGCGCACCAACCCAGGCAAATTCTGGATATTGACGTATTATTTGATTAGCTTTTTCCATTACCCCTGATCCATGAACAACGGTGTCATCGTCCATATGAATAATGACAGAGCCTGGATGATCTCTTAGGACATAATCAGTAACAACTTTCCTAGCCATGCCTACGCCCAATTGTGACGGATGATGCTTATAGAATGTAACGTCATCAATAATGTCCTTAGTATGGGACACCTGCTCAACGACATAGATAGAAATACATGGTGAGTACTTCCTTATACTGCGTACGCACCTCCTAAGAGATTTAGGATCATTGTATGATGGTATAGCCACCACTGGTTCTGGAAAAGTCATCTTCCAATTTCCAGTTTATGAACCTTGCTTATGATGTGCCTAAAACGATTTTTAAGCATGTAATTAACCACGGCAACAAATAAACGCGCCATAGAGCCTTCCTTTCTTTCTAGGCTGGTAATGCCCTCTACAAATAATTACTTCCTTTCTAGGCTGGTAATGACCTCCACAAAGCCTACCCGTGGTGAGTAGGCAATGCGCAAACTACCAGTCCATACATTCTCGATATAATGATTCTTGTCCTAGCTCAAATAATTTTTTCACTTTCATATGGTTCCCTTGGTTCTCATCATATTCAGCAAACGCCGTCTCCAATTCATTGGACGCCAAACGATTGACTAAAGCCATCATAGTCTTAGTGAATACGGCTTTAATATTGATTAAATTACGCCAACTATTCTCACCATTACCCTCGATGGTTTTCAATCTTGAGATTAACCAATTCACCTCTTCCTGATTAGCTTCAGTCAGAAGGTAAAAATCAGGGGTCACGCCTTTAACCTTTACGGTGCTCTTTTCCTTTTTCATTACGTTCTCCTTTTTGTTAGCCAACTTCCTTATCATCTGATTCATTATCAGTGTTAACCTTGTTAATATTGGCATTTGTCCCTTGGGTTAAGTTGGTAATATCAATGTATTCTCTAATAAGCATTTCACTGAAGCTATTATACTTGTCCATATAAAATTCCTTTTTGGCTTGCCCCAGGCAGTGACCGTATCAACCACTGGACAACCCTGGTCCTTTCTCATTATTTGGGCAACACTAAGCTGCCCATGATCCACTCTCTTGTCACGCTACGATGTGACCAACGGCCCTTGATTCCTGGGCATACTCATTCATGGTTTTACCCGTTGGCCTAAACCAACGATCACGCTCGAACCCCAAGCCGAATTTCCCGTGGAATCTCTCTAACTCATCCATGGAAACATTACCAAGTTCAGGAGATCCATGCCCAAGGTCGCACAACCCAAACGCAATATCCCCGCTTATTTCTGACAGGAGATAAGTAGCAGATCCTGCCGGATAGAAAAGTTTGACGACAGGCTCAATGTTTCCACTCAACTCGTCCGCTACGTCGGTCAATATGAACGACTCGCCTCCCCATACCCTCCGATGGTTCTCTTCCATTTTTTTCCTAATCGCCTTTGTGAGTAAAAGCATAACGACTCCTTTCTAAGGTGGTGGGCGAGGGGAGTTAGGCTCCGCATCCCCTTAATCTATGTCTCCCCTCACCACGGGTTAATAACTATTTAATTTGCGCTGGACAGATAGATGAGTCCTCCTCCCTGATACCACTGTTCGCCAACTTCATATAACACGCTAGACTTATCGGGTTCACCCTTACCAAAAACTGCCACACAAATCCGGTGATGCTTGTCCCTGGCTTTACGTTTTCTCTTCAGGATCTTCAGGGTGATATACTTGATCGGGGGTGGTTCCGGTGATTCTTCCAATAACACGGGTTTGTTGAACAGCAATTCTGATATAGCCTTGAGGTTGTCTTGGCCTCTGTGGTCACCCCATATACTTTTCCAGGTATTTCTAAACCGCCACTGCGGACTTTCAAAGATCGCTACATCTCTTGTCCCTTTGGACTTGTAACTGCCAACGCATGGTTTCAAAGCTATTTCCCCTGTGAACTTGTCGAGGTGAAAACCCACAAGCTTGTCAACCGCTTCTTGGGCTGTGCTCCCTGTTGCGGACGTTCCATCGTTCAACAACGCCATATACTTTTGCTGACGTAAATTATACTCTGCTTGCTCATCCAAATCGTAGCTCATGCCCTAATCCTTTCTCATCCTGTCCAATGGCTTACCGAATCCTTAATCGTCTATGCCCCTGCTTAGCAGATTTCAGGGACCATTTCAGTGCTTCCTCATAATCCTGTTCGACACCATCTCCTTCATAGTACATCGCAGCAAGATTGTACTGCGCTTCAGGATGCCCATGCTCAGCGGCTTTACGATACCAATTCGCTGCTTCCTCATAATCCTGTTCGACACCCTCTCCTTCGTCGTACATCACGCCAAGATTAAACTGTGCTCTAGCAGACCCCTGCTCAGCAAGCACCTTCCATTGCTTCAGCGCAGTTTCGTAATCGCCAGCGTCGTATGCTTTCAATCCCTTTCGACCAAGAACGTTTTCCTGGTGGAGGGCCGCTAACCTGGAACGATAGACTCCGTTCTCATCCTGTCCAATATCTTGCTTAGTCTGATCCATGTCCTGTCTCTCCTTTCTAAATTGGCCCGTTGGCCTCCGGTTCCTTTCTCAACTCTCAAAAACATAGTATCAAGAATATGAATACGTGTCAAGAACTTTTTTACAAAATATAAAAAAAAATTAAAAATTGAATAATATCAATAACTTAATCGTGATAAGCAAAGAATCCTTCTTTAACCCTTTTTAACTGTCGACGAAGCTCCGACGCAAGTACGGCATCAATTTCATGGTTAAGCCAATGGTCATCAGCAAATTCATGGCAAAGTTTTTCCATCGCGTTACACAACATCCATGTGGCACGATTTTTGATTTGGGTCTGTGTCGGTGGCCCCGCTGAACTTGAGCCTCCGTCTTGGTCGAAATCCCGCCAGTAAGCAGTCCACTCAGTAAAAGTTTTCCCATCTCTAGTTTTCATAAATTTCATTTGTTTTCTCCTTTAGGTGCAAGCCGTGCAAACCGTGCAAATCCATCCCGTGCAAACCGTGCAAACCAATTATAGGCGATCACGATAGGTGTGGATAACCGGCGAATTCGAGAAAATTCGGAAAAAGTTATCAACAGGTTATCAACAGGTTATCAACAGGTTATCAACAGGTTATCAACACCCAAAAATCATGAATTATCCACCAAAAAAAGCACCCCAGGGACACCATAAAGCCCCCAGGGTGCGGACCATTGCTGCTAGGCAGCCAGCATTTCAGAGTCGAACAAACGGCGTTCGTTCGATATGATGGCCCCCAGTTCTAGGGCATGATTCCTGAACACATCGTCCACGGACGAAATCACCGGACTCAGTACATTGAACAAGCCCGAGAAGAATGCCCCAGGAGGGCCGCTAACCTGAAACGCCTGGTGGTATAGTACCCTCCACTTATCTGATCCATTAACGGGCGCTAGTGGGCTCCCTGGGGAGCATAACAGAGTGGTCAATGTGTCCCGTGGGAAAGACTCATCAGTAACCGGGACAACGCCTCGGAAATGTACCTTGACTATCTCTTGGCCCAACCTTGCCGCCGCCAGCTCAAAGGCGAAGGATTCCCCCTGCTTCCAATTGTGCCAGGCTGGTCGCCTTTTTGCCCTGATTCCTTGGAATGAATGCCAGGTGTAACGCTCCTGTTCCTTGCTGGTGAACCGAACGAACGCACGGCTCACAGACCCCAGGACGTGCCCTCGCCTGGCAATCTCACCGATTGCTCCCTCCTTAAATTCTTCCAGTGTCATAGAATCTCCTCCTAGTCATTTTCCGCCACATAATAATACGGCAGATGCTTTGGCCTAACCGTGATTGCTGTCTCCAATTCGTCGGGTTCCATATGTCATCCTTTCTGGTGGGCTGTTGTGGCCACCACAAAGACCACCACGGCATTATACCGTGGTGATCAATGCGCTATCTACTTGGCCCCCTGTTAAGCCGCAATGCTTTGAGCAATGCTGTTCGTTCTATCGTAGTCAAATTTATGTCGGCACGGCATCAACACCGCGACCACATCACCGCGAGAACCAAAAGTAACGAGCGCTGGCTTCTGTCCGTTTTGGTGCGTTACCGTTGACTCCGCGCCACCTTTCGGCAATAAAACCTTAGACGCTTTCGCCAGATCCCCAACATAACTTGGGTTATAGTGCGCCACCTCTCCGCTCACCGTTTTCGGCACTACATTGCGCCAGGCTGGAACATCACAGTCCATCCCGACCACTTCCAATTTACCTAGTGTCCCTTTTAGTGTCCCGGGGTCAAACGAGAAGGAGATGGTGTCTCCCTTATATCCGGTTAGTGCTATCTTGACTTGCGACAATTCAATGGTGGCGCTCCCCGGCTCGCACTCGTCGTCTGGTACTGGCAACTCAAAGTGGCCCGCGAACAAGCGGTGTCCGTCGGTTGATATGATGCCCACGTTCCTACGTCTCCATTCAATCCATACAGCGTTGAAATTTAGCCTGACGTCTGTTGATTTAGCCGCGAACAGGGTCGCAGCCTTCAACAGGTCAGTAGGTATTTCTATTGTGGGTTTCCCATTTATCATGTCGTCTCCTTATCGATCAATTCCAGGTTATCAAGTGTGGCTGCGCCGCGTTCCTTGAACGTCCAGGAAGCGACGGCGTCGCACCCTTCAAGATTATCCGACAACACATGAGCCCATCCGTTGTCTGCCCTAGTCCGACACCACAGCGTCTTTCCTGTTTCATTCACCCTTAGAATGACCTCATACTTGGGATTCCCTAGACGGCTGTTAGGTAAGCGATGATGGTGGAGCACCGTGACGACCTTGTCGGTGTGCTTTAGTCCCTGATTCATTGATAGCCTCCTTTCTTTTAGCCCGGCAAGAACAGACTCCATGCGGTCTGCCATTGTCCCTAGCGTGTCCATGGCGTCAGTATTCAACTTCATATTTTCACCTCCGGCAGATGTAGAACCACGTTGTATCCTAGCGTATCCCGGAGTGTTGCTAGCTCATCCCGGAGATAGGTTTTTCTTCCTGGGCTCCCGATTATTGAAATCATGTCCTTGGCCAGTTTATTTGCGGGGTAGAACCAGTGTCCACCCCATGGGCATACTTTAGCGTCTATTTCTATTGTCATGGTGTTTGCTCCTTTATAAGACCCAGGTTATTGATCGCTGATAATTTGGCCCGTTCTCGCATCTATTTGCGCCCATGGGCTGATTTTGAAACCGGTCCCGTTGTTAGTGTCGAGTAAGTACGCGTCATACTCCCGTTGAGTAAAACGCCATGGCTTGTCCATTAGCTCCAGGATACCATTGAGCCGGTCCCGTGTGGTCCTGGTATTCCACCCCGCAAGGGTCAGTGAGGTCGTGCCTTTCCCTGGTGGAGGGACGCTAACCTGAAACTCATCGTTTATCTCACTATAAGACCGGTAGGCTATAAGATTCCCGTGGAGGAACATCCCGCGTCCAGATCCTCCTAACTTTTTCCCTACGTTGGCCACAGTGGTGTTACCCTCAGTGAATGTGGGGTTATAGCCTAATAATGCGAGCGCTGATTTTTTTGTTATTTGCCTCATGTCATTACCCTCCTGTTGTGTTCCTTTGTTGGCTTATAAGTCTGTCCTCGAGCGAGTTCAGACGCTCGCGATAAATGTCGCGTGCTACCGTGAGCCTATCGCGTTCGCGCCGGTAACAATCCGCCAGCTCCTCCGTTTCCTGGATGGTGTCCAAGTATCCTTGAATCTCGTTGCGTACTTCTGACTCCCATTCCTTTCTCATGTCCGCCTTCGTCTGTCGTGCCATGTCATTACCCTCCTGTTGTGTTCCTTTATTGACTGATGACCGTGTTAACTAATTCATATCTAAATGAATGTCAAGTATTATTTTGTCCCTTTGATATTATATGCTTGCCGGGTTTACGCTCGAAAAGTGTGAAAATCCAGTGTTTTCTACTATATAGAGCGGATTTTAGAAGTTTTTTTTTTTTTTCATTTGCCCTAAAATACTGGGTTGTTGATCTAATCCCCGCCAAGGTTAGAGCCTTGTTATGCTTTCTCGCGGTCTGGTCTCAATACTAGGTGGTTACACACTGGGTTCGGTAACGCTATGGCCAGCGTTTTCCTCTCTTCGAGGGGCTACGATCAAAAATCCACTGTTAAATAGTTGTCGGTAGCCTTCCTCCTTGTCTCCTAGCCTTTCCTTGCGCGTCATGACCCGGCAGGCCCTTGATAATTGTCCGTTACCCTTCCGTTGGGTGCCTAAAGTCTTCACACCATCGAATTTCCTCGCCTTTCCTTCGACTTTCCTTTATTTTCGACGTGTCGAAGGTCATTTTTTCGATTAAAAGTTATCAACAGGCGGTTGACAATCAATAAATTCTCGCACAAAGTTATCCCCATGTTTGTCGCTCCCCTTCTGCGTATTTATCGTTTTTTGCCTAAAAAATCGGCATTTTTTTAACGAGAAATGTCATTTCGTCAAAACTTCAATGATTTCAATGACTTAGACTTGATCCATCTGTTGATAACTATGTTTTTTATGTTGATTTTCTGTTGATAACTTTGAAAAATTGGAAAGAGGGGGGACCCCCACATGAGCGATGATTTATATAAACGTAAACGTGGACGGCCACCGAAGGCCAAAAATCCAGAAGTAATAGTGCAACGCCCCGTGAACAACGGAAATAAAGTAAATCCAGATACTTGGGACGGTCGATTTAAGTCCGTTGAGCCAATGAAATGGCAAAGAAAACCGAAAAATAATAATTATAAATGGAATCACAACACCACAATCAATTGGATTATGGGACAGGCAGATCCATTAGGGTTTTTGACGGATGTAATGAGCGGGAAGGAAATATTTCCAGTTTATATTAAGAGTCCAGATGGAACGGCAACTCCAGCAGGGAAGATATCTGCGGACCCTGAGCTTAGGGTAATGGCAGCAAAGACGTTGTTAGGGAAATGTGTGCCGGATCTAAAGGCCGTGGAAGTACACGCTCAGGTTGAACAGACTAAGGTTCTTGATATAGGTAGGCTGAATGATGATGACCTCAACACAATTGAACTCGCTCTTAAGCACGCTGTCATTGACACAAGTGGAAGCGGAGAAGATGAGGAGGTCACTGAAGGCGTTTATCAAGAATTGCTGGCCGACGATTGAGCCTGGACGGGAGTTCTATGATAATTGGCATATAGATGCCATCAGTGAACATTTACAGGCGGTGATAAATGGGGATATTAAAAGATTGGTTATTAATATCCCGCCGCGACATATGAAATCTATTTCGGTTTCGGTGGCGTTGCCAGCCTGGACATGGACAGTACAGCCCCAGAAAAGATTCCTGTTTGCCTCTTACGCTTCGTCTCTTTCCATACGTGATTCGGTAAAATGCCGGAGGTTAATTGACAGCCCCTGGTATCAGGATCACTTTGGGGAAATGTTTAAGCTGACTTCTGACCAGAATCAGAAACAGAGATTTGATAATGATAAAACGGGGCAGAGGATTGCGACATCGGTTGATGGGGCGCTGACAGGTGAGGGGGGTGATGTGATTGTGATTGACGATCCGCATAACGTCAGGGAGGCGGAATCACAAACGGTGAGGGAGGGGGTGTTGGAGTGGTGGGATCAGGCAATGCAATCGAGGCTCAATGACCCAAAAACGGGGGCGTTTATAATTATAACGCAGAGGGTTCACGATAAGGATTTGACAGGGCATATTTTGGGAAATGATTTGGAAGGGGAATGGGATCACCTCTGTTTGCCAGCGAGATATGAGATTGGGCATCCGACGCCAACAAAATCCTCGCTAGGGTTTACGGACCCAAGGACGAAGGAAGGGGATCTGCTTTGGCCTCAGAGGATCGACGAAAAGACCCTGGGGAGTTTGGAAAAATCCTTGGGGAGTTATGGGGCGGCAGGGCAGTTACAGCAAAGACCGATGCCGAAGGGCGGAGGGATTTTGAGGGCGGAATGGTGGGTGCCCTGGGAAAATTCAAAATTGCCTGAAATAGATTTCGTGATTCAGTCCTGGGATACGGCGTTTAGTACGAAGGAAAGGACATCGTATAGTGCGAGGACCACATGGGGGGTATTCAAAAAAGCGGGGCAGACAAATGCCATTGCGGTTGATATGTGGTATGACCGGGTGGCATACCCAGATTTGAGAAGAATTGCGCAAGAGGCTTATGAGATGTATGACCCTGATGTGGTGTTGATTGAGAAAAAGGCTTCGGGGCAAAGTTTGCTACAGGATTTGAGAGTGGCAGGGGTGCCGGTACTTGAATATTTGCCAGATCGTGATAAAGAAGCACGAGCGCATGCTGCCTCCGCGCTCCTTGAGGATGGACGAATCTGGTATCCATATGATAGGAGATGGGCTAAGAATCTTATTGATATTTGCGCAGCATTCCCCGCCGGGGAGAATGACGATATTGTCGATACTTGTACTCAGGCTTGGTTACGGTTAAGGAAAGGATGGTTCGTCACTCACTCCAAAGATTTTGAAGATATAGAGGAACAGCCCAGAAAAAGGGTGACAATGTATGGCTAGATCACCGATGGAAGTTTTGCCGCCGAATGCGCCTTTCTCCAATGGGTTGCCACCAGATGATTTTGAAGTGGAGGCACTTGGAGAGGACGAAGTATTAATTGGAAATCCCGCCCTAGATTTATATACAGAACCTGAAACTGCTTTTGACCAGAATTTAGCTGAGGTCATTGACGAGGATGAATTAGGTAAAAAAGCAGCAAATCTAATTCAATATTACGAGTCAGATAAAAACGCTCGATCCCAATGGGAGGAGCGCTATAAGGATGGGCTAAAGACCCTTGATCCGCAGGGGGGTCTGGAGGAAGGGGAGGATGAGAGGGCGAGTCGTGGGCTTAGTACCGTGGTCCATCCGCTGATCGCGGAAGCGGCGACACAGTTTAATTCCCGCGCAATCGTCGAGCTATACCCCTCTGGGGGGCCTGTAAAAACGGTGATCGTTGGTGAGCCGGACGAGGAAACGGAAGCACAGGCTCGCCGGGTCAGGGATTACATGAATTACCAGATCACCGAGGAGATGCCCGAGTATTTCCCGGATCTGGATCAGATGCTTTTCCAGCTTCCATTAGTGGGCCAGACATTTAAGAAAATTTATTGGGATGCTTCTCTCAACAGACAATGTTCACAATTCGTTAAAGCCGAGGATTTCGTTGTCGCTCCAGAGAGTAAAGACCTGTTTACATCTCCACGTTATACACAGGTTATTAGACTCCCGAAAAACGATTACAACAAGTACGTAAAAGCAGGGTGGTATCTGCCGTCTGTTTATCAAGGGGATAGTATTGATCCTTCGGATGACGTGACGAAAGAGATCGAAGGCGTCGATATATATTCCGACGATCAGCAAGACGAGGTGATGACCCTCCTTGAAATGCACGTCTATGAGACCTTCGACGGCATAGACGGCGAGGACGATGAAAATATTGTCGCACCACCTTATGTTGTTACTATTGATTATGATTCTGAGAAAATTGTTTCAGTCCGCAGGAACTGGGACGAAGGGAACGAGAGGAAGAAAAGGGTTGACTGGTTCATAAGCTATAAGTTCCTACCCGGAGTTGGGTTCTACGGTTTTGGCCTTTATCACATGATTGGGGGCTTGGGGAAAGTTGCGACGGGGGCGTTACGTGCGCTGCTTGATTCGGCGGCGTTCGCCAACATGCAAGGTGGGTTCAAGCTCAGGGGCCGGGTGAGTGGCGGCGAGATTGATATTAACCCTGGTGAGTTCGTTGATCTGGACTCCACGGTTGATGATGTCAATAAAGCCATTATGCCGCTTCCGTTTAAGGAGCCTTCTGGAACCTTGTTTCAGTTGTTGGGGTTCATTGTCCAGGCGGGGCAGAGGTTTGCGAGTACGGCGGACCTTAATGTAGGTGATGTTAACCCGAATGCCCCGGTCGGTTCCACGGTTGCTCTAATTGAACAGGGGTCCAAGCAGTTTTCAGCCATTCATAAACGCTTACATTACTCCCAGGGCCAAGAATTTAAGATGTTGTCCAGGATTAATGCCATTTATCTACCGGACACTTTCAATTTCGCGGTTGCGGGGTCTTCTCAAACCATTCATGCCTCTGATTTTAATGATCGTGTAGATATTGTCCCTGTAAGCGATCCGAATATCTTTAGTACGGCGCAAAGGATTGCCCAGGCACAGGCCATTCTACAAATGGCTATCGCAGCACCGGAACTTCACGATCTGTATGAAGCCTATAAGCGAATGTACGAGGCGATACGAGTTCCTAATATTGATGAGATCCTGATTAAACCTGCGGAAGCGCCGAAACTTGATCCTGTTGACGAAAACTTTTCAGTCATGTATGGGAAGCCAATAAACGCTTTCCCGGAGCAGGATCACGACGCTCATATCGCTGTTCATTTACAATTCCTTCAAGATCCGTCATTGGCAGGAAATCCAGCGGCAGGAAATTTACAGCCTATATTGATAGCTCATGTGGCGGAACACGTAGCGTTGCTTTATCGGCAGAGGATGCAAGCGAGTATTAGCACTCAACTTCCAGATGTCCCAAATCTCCGTGACAAGCAATTTATGTTCGGAGATATTAACCCAGAATTGGATATGATTATTAGTCAGCAAGCCGCCCAGGTTATCCAACAATCACCGCAGATGGCCCCGATTAAAGCTCTACAAGAACTCCAGCAAGGGGGGCCGCAAGATCCTATGCAATATGCTAGGCAACTTGCCGAACTTGAGGCTGAGTCTCTTAAAGCCAGAACTCAAGCAGAAATTCAATCTGACCAGGCTAAGGCGAAATCTGATATAGAGATTGACCAGGCGAAGGCGCAGCAGGATCTTTTACTTAAACAAGCGAAAGTTCAAGCTGAACTCCAGGCAAAGGTCACTAAGCTAGAAGCAGAATTACAGATGGAACGAGAGAAGAATATTATTAAAGCGCAGATGGAAACTAGAGACAGAAATTAATTGTGAGCGTTTTATCATAATATATATAGCATAAGGAGATTCGGCATGGCTGAAGATAAGATTAATCGTGATATATCTGGTTCGACAAGTGATGAAGAATTAATTGGATATGATTATTACCCAGTTGACCCTAGCTATGGTGTTCCTCCTTCCGGTTTTTCTTGGGAAAATCCAAGATTATGGTTAACGCCAGAGCAAGATAAGTATTACCAAGGAACCATCAAAGATATTGAGGATGATTTTCGTATGAGTGAGGAGAGTAGGAGGGAACAGGTTTTAGACCGGATGAATAGATTACTTGGTGATGTTAAAAAACGAGCATATGAAGATTGGATAAAGGCAATTGATCTTTATCAATTGGCAGAGACTGAAGAGGACAAGGAATTTGCCATTGATTTGATGAGAGAAGTAATTAAGAATTCCCAATCTGGTTCTGGCTCATTATCAGATGAAGAATTACTTGAATACCGGGACTCGATGCCATGGTTGAGAAAACAATCTGGTTCTGGCGCGACAAGCGCCGAAGAATTCCTTGCCTACCGGGACGCGATGCCAAGGCAACCCGGTTCTGGCGCGACAAGCGCCGAAGAATTCCTTGCCTCCAGGGACGCGATGCCAAGTCGTGGCGCGATGCCAAGGCAACCCGGTTCTGGCGCGACAAGCGCCGAAGAATTCCTTGCCTACCGGGACGCGATGCGTCGAGCTAATCCCACGAGATTTGGTGCTTCAAGGTCTGACCCTAATATTGATTTAGGGAAATATGGAGCGCTTGGAATTATGCCCCGTGGATCTGGTGTAATAACTATTTAAGAATTCCTTGCCCACCGGGACGCGATGCGTCGCTAATTGTTTTTATTAAAAATATAGAAGGAGAACGTCGTGGCAAAAGTTAATGTTGAGAATATTGAGAAGTCTGAGGAGCTATTCAAAGAGAAACTAGGGTTTGGCCGCGACTCCGTTGGTCTTGAGTTGTCTGATGACCAGCTTGTTAACTTCTTGATGCTTTGCTACCAGACCAAATATGGAATCGGAGACGAAGAGGTTGAAGAAGAGGTTTATGAGGAAGAGGAAGAGAAGCGTGGCCCTGGTAAAGACAAGGTAAAGGTCAAGGTCATGCGTGTTAGTGGCAAGGACATGGGCGGCTTGATGGATGAATTGCTTGGCCACGGCGGACCTAAGGTAGACCAATACTAGAATGCCAGTCTATAAGGTTAAGGGCGGCTACCGATGGGGCAAGTCCGGTAAGGTCTATAAGACCAAGGCCGCTGCCGAGCGTCAAGGTAAAGCCGTCTATGCTTCTGGCTATAAGGAGAAGAAATGAGTTGGATTACATCACGCTTCAAAGAACCTTCTAGTTATGCCTCCGCTGGCGCGATGATCGTTGGCGTTGGCGTATTGCTAGGTCAACCTTGGATTATTGTCGTTGGGATCGTCGGTGGTGTCGTTGGCTTCTTCCTCAAGGAAAAAGGCACAATCTAATATAAAATGGCTAAGGCTAAAATTAAAAAGGTCGCTGCCGCTGAGATTCGTGCTGCTAAGAAGTTTCTTGAGCGGTATGGCATTGGACCAAAAGAAATTAGCCCAAAGAAGTTTGCGATGGCTGCTAAGGAACTCGATAAGAGTTTCCGTGAGACATTGCAAATTCTTGCGATGACTTTATCCGCTGGTCAAGTCTGATGGATGTATTTGAATTTCTATCCAAACAAGGGGAAAAGTATAGCATAGACCCTGGATGGGAAGATGAGTTCCTTTACCCATTGTCATTGGAGGAACCAAAAGAGGTTCCTAGTGTTGATTTATCCACGGGTTCTGTAGATGATTTATATATTCCTGAAAATCTCGGACAACGACTTGTGAGTCCAGACCAACGAAGATTTGAGGCATCTAAGGATGTTCTATCGGATCTCAACCATCCTCAAGAAGCACGGAGGCAGCGTGCGCGTCTTATTCAGATGCGCATCAAGGAACTTTATCCTTTCCAAGAACATCTTAATGTTTCAGGGAATGCAGGGGCCTTTGCTGGAAGGCGAAGAACTATTGAAAATATTCCAGGCCAAGGACAAGAAATAATTAATGTTACTAATGGTGATAAGACGAGACTTTCAGGGTATAAACCAGTCACTTATTCAAGAAAGTTTCCAACTAATAAAGGGCAGTTAACAACCCCATCTGGATTTGAAGGAAAATTTAATGTTGGAAGCCCAGGATATTGGGGACTTTCCTTAGTGGGATCTTATTTAAGAAATAGATATAGATGGCCTAAAAGAGAGGTTACTATTACCCCTGATGGTCGTCTTATTAGTGTTAAGCATGGGAAAACCCCCTGGAAAACACGTTCAAAGGGTGGAGTAACAGAAGTAGGTGGCTACGTTGAAACTCCTATTGGTCGTTTGGGCGCGTTACATTATCCTCCTCATGATCGTACAGAGGCATCTTTGAAAGGTTCATTAGGAAATCTTGTGGCCGTCATGACACCACAGGGGCCTGAATTTAAGGCTCATTTGAATTTGCCTGATAAAGATAAACGCTTTATCGCTGGCATTGGCGGTGGAGTATCGCCACATGGTCAAAATATTTCTGGGAATATAAATATTAATGATTATAATTTATCTGCGGATTTTCATCGGGATAGAGCGGGCCAGAAAGGTGGCCGTGTTGGAGTATCCATGCCATTCAATTTAGAGAAAATAGTTCAATTTTTTTCAAAATGAATAGATCATCATTCTCAGCATTAATATCGAAAGGAGGTGTCAAGAAGGTGAAAGGCTATAATAAGAAGAAGAAGGTCAAGAAGAGCAAAGGGAAGGGGAAGAAGTACTAATATGATCGAACGGAAAGACGCCAAGATTTTTGTCACCGGGGTATCTGTGGTCGGAGAAACGGATTTGAAAAAAGATGACAATAACGGACCTGCTGGACAGGATAAAACGGACGCTGAAAGAGGAACAGTCAGCGATTGCTGAGGGTATGCTGCTAGGTCGAATGCAAGACTTCGAGGCATATAAAAAAAGCGTCGGTATCGCGGAGGGCTTGGAAAGAGCTTACATGATTATCGACGAGGTTCTGAAAAAATTAGACGAGGATGAATAACATGTCTCATCAACATGCGGAATTGATAACGGACGAGGAAACAAATTCAACGCTTGGGTCACACCAATTTCCCAAGCCAACTGGCTGGAAGGTGTTGGTTCAGCCTAATCAGGCGAAGCAACAGACAAAGGGAGGAATTTACCTCCCGGCCCAGAGTGTTGAGAACGAGGAATATTTGACGGCTCACGGACGCATTCTGGCTATGGGTGATTTGGCTTATAGGGATCGAGATAACGGAGAATCCTGGAAAGGTGAATGGCCACGTTGCGGCGACCGTGTAACTTACGGCAAATATGCCGGACAGAAACTGGTCATCAACGGCGTTAAGCTACTTCTTTTGAACGATGATGAAATCACGTCGATTCTCGCAGAAGGCGTAGACGTAGCGTCGTACATTTCATAGGCGAATTGACATGGAGAACGCCACCATGAATGAAGACGAAAATCAGGTTGTTGAAGAAATTCAAGAAGAGGTTAAAGAGGCGCAGCGACGGGCGGGGCAAGATGAGGACCTTGAAATAGAGGTTGTGCCTAATGTACAAGAGCCTGTCGAGGAGTTGCCACCAGAAGTAGAGGCAAATGATTCTGACTACGGAGAGAAGGTCCAGAGAAGGATTAAGAAACTCGTAGACCAGAGGCGTGATGCTGAGACTCAAAGTCGCCAGTATCAAGAGCAGGTTTCCCAACTTCAAATGCGCCTCGGGCGCTTAGAGCAGGGCAACAATCATCGGGCGGAAAATGATTTTCATAAACATTATGAGAATACAAAGTTAGCCCTTAAAAAGGCGGTAGAAGAAGGGGATACAGAAGCACAAGTAAATTTCAGTGAGCAAATCGCTGACATGCGGGCCGCTGTTAGAGTGGCTGAGATGCAAAAATCACAGGGAGCGAGGCAAGCAGTATCTAATAATGCTGCCCGTGCTAAACAGGTGGCTCAAGAGGCCGCTCCTAAAAAAGCTATGGAATGGTGGGATAATAATCGGTGGTTTAATTCTTCTGGATTTGAGAGGGAAACCGCCGCTGCAAGGGCAATTGATGTTCAATTAGAGCTTGAAGGATATGACAAAGAGTCAGACGATTATTATCATGTGTTGAATAAGCGTTTACTTAATGTATTTCCTGAGCTAAACTCTTCGACCAAGCAGAGGACAAAAAGCAGATCGCCTGTCGCCCCAACTGCTGGCGGATCTCCTGCTTACTCAGGGAACAGGATTCGGATGACGCAAGATCAGTTAAGGATGGCTAGAGAGCTTGGTATCCGAGATGAAAAATCTTTGAAGCGATACGCTGACGAGATTCGGAAGCAAAGGAGCTAATCATGGCTGATGATCGTAATGTTCGCGCACAAGAATCCCGTTCCGACCCGCGTGCGGAAGAGGCTCGTCCTCTGACCGCATGGAAACCACCTTCACTACTGGACGCACCTGATCCCCGTCCTGGGATGGTCCAGCGGTGGATAGCCACCTCGATTCAGGGGAAGGATACTCCAGACAACGTATACAAACGTATGCGGGCTGGCTGGAACCCACGGGCCGCTGAGACTGTGAAAGATAAGAGGTATCCGACTATCAATCATGGTCAGTGGGCAGGTTCTATAGGCGTAGAGGGCATGATCCTCTGCGAAATGGATGAAGATAAGTTCAAGTCGATGAAGGATTACTACCATAATCGCAACCTTGAACAGAATGAGTCCATTCCTGGAGAGCTTGATGCGGTGAGTAGGACGGGTGGCATTCCGATCCAACAGGAACGGAAATCAACAGGAAGCCGTGGCCGGGACCTTTCCGTCATGGCTGACGATTAAATGGCTTGTTAAAAGGAGAGAAGGATGGCGAACGCAGACGCGGCATTTGGGATGATCCCAGTTAGGTCCATGAGTGGATCTTCGATCCGAGCTAACAAGTACACCATTACTACAGGAACGTCCGAGAACATCTTCACTGGTGATCTTTGTATCATCACGGCTGATGGGGTTCTAACACCTCATACGGCGACAGAAGTAAATAATATTGGTGTATTTGCTGGAGTGTCATACACTGCCTCTGATGGCAGTTATGTATATGGCCAATATTGGCCGACCGGGACCGCAGCTACTAATATCGTAGCCTATATCTACGACGACCCGATGATTGTTTATAAGGTCCAGAGCGCCGGTAGCCCTGCCCAAACCAACATAGGAAACTGTGCTGATATGGTTGCTGGAGCCGGTTCGACGACGACTGGACAGTCTGGTTTTGAGATTAGTGGAACAATGGCGGCGGGCACAGCTACCGCAAAAATACTTGCTCTTTGGGATTCCCCCGAGAATGCTTTTGGAGCTAATGCCGTCATGGAGGTGATCATCAATGAGCATCTCCTAAAACAGACCGCTGGCATCTAAGGAGGTTATGTAAATGGCAATTAATAGAGCACAGTTTGCCAAGATGCTGGAGCCTGGGTTGAACGCCCTTTTTGGGTTGGAATACGATCAGGCACCGGCGGAATGGTCTGCTGTTTTTGAGACAAACTCTAGTCAAAAAGCATTTGAGGAAGATGTTCTTCTTGAGGGTTTCGGTAATGCCCCAGTGAAGACTGAGGGAGCTTCTATTTCTTATGATTCGGCGAGCCAGCAATGGACCGCTCGTTATCAGCATGAAACAGTTGCCCTAGCCTTCAGCATTACGGAAGAGGCCGAGGAAGATGGTCTTTATGGATCAATTGCTTCAAGGTATACGAAGGCTCTAGCGCGTTCGATGTCTTCTACGAAGGAGATCAAAGGCGCGAATGTTTTGAATAATGCCTTCGCTACCATTACTGGTGGTGATGGAGTGGTTCTGTGTAGTACTGCTCACCCGACCCGTGCGGGTAACCAGTCTAATACGCTGGCTACTGCCGCTGACCTATCTGAGACTTCCCTTGAGCAAGTCCTTATCAATATCGCTGATTTGAAGGACGATCGCGGGCTACGTATTGCCGCTCAAGGTTTGATGCTTGTCATCCCAACAGCCTACACCTTCGTTGCGGAGAGGCTATTGGAATCTCAGTTGAGGACCGGAACCGCTGATAATGACATCAATGCGATTCGCTCCGGTGGTTATCTGCCCAAGGGATATCACGTTATGCGAAGGCTAACTGACTCGGATGCCTGGTTTGTAAAGACTAGCGTTCCAGACGGCCTAAAGCATTTCCAGCGGACTCCATTGAAAAAAGGCATGGAGGGCGACTTTGAAACGGGAAATATTAGGTATAAGACCCGTGAGAGGTATTCCTTCGGTTGGACAGACTGGCGAGGCGTCTTCGGTAGTGAGGGCGCGTAATTAAAGTTTGTGCGGTCAAGCGTACGCCTTCAATGCGCTTGACGAGGTGGGGGAGGGTAAAGTGGTGTCTCCTCCCCCATTTCAAACTTTGTCACCTGACTGCTACGGCAGACATTAGCCAAGACAGGAGATAAACATGGCTGTTACTACTTTCTCTGGCCCTATCAAGGCTGGAACCATCAAGCAGGACACTGGTACAACCCTTGGAACCGACAAGGCCAATGTGGGCTTTGTTGTTATGGCGCAATCCGCTGCCATCTCCCAGAGTACAACAGCGGCTGCTTCTGGGATTGTTATCCCTGCAAATTCGCAGATTCTTGAGTGTACGGTCTTTGTTACGACCGCTTATGATAACTCTGCGACTCTTTCAATTGGCACAAGCTCTACATCCACTGAGTTGGCGACCGCTGTTGCGGTTAGTACCATCAACACGATCAAACTAGCTTCCCAGGCTACGATTGCGGATGCTGATACTTGGGAAGATATCGGATCAACAGATGTAGCGATTTACACAGACTCTAGTGCCACGACCTCTGACGCTGGTGTTGCGACCCTTACGGTTACTTACATCCAGAATAACAATCTTGCTTAATCTGGAGGGTTATTATGGCTGACATAACAACCTCTACGACTATAGCGGATAACCCGCGTGAGGCTGTATTTGCCTTTCAGTACCAGTACGTGGATGGAGGTAATGAGAGCGCTGTCACTAAGATTGACGTATCGTCACTAGTGAAGAGTTCAAATGGCTCTACGTGTACTGGGGTAAGAATCACTGAATGTTGGTGGACGATATCGGCAATGACGGTAGAGATCCTGGCCGACGCATCAACTGATGTAATTGTGCTTCATTTGACTGAAGGACAGTCTGGGTATCAAGATTTCTCAGTCTTCGGTGGGTTGCCAGCTACTAGTGGATATGGTTCATCCCCAACCGGGGACGTTAAATTTACTACTACCGGGGCCGGTGCCGCCGGAGATGCTTATCAAGTTGTGATGCGTGTCTCTAAGGAGTATTAATTCCTAGCTAACATCGAATGGCCAATCAGTTGGTTTGAACCTCCTGATTCAACTTGGAGACGCTGCCTCCAATGATCCACCGCTGGTTGGCCATTCTTTGTGACGGAGCCGCGCTATGGCAACTTCCGGTACAGTAACATTTCGTCCACAGGTTCAAGAGATCATTACTGAGGCTTTTGAGCGTTGCGGGATGGATTCACAAATTCTCACCGGGTATCACGCTGTTGCCGCCCGAAGAAGTCTTAATCTGTTGTTCAGTGAGTTTGCAAACCGTGGAATCAATTACTGGACGGTTCAAAATAACACGCTCACCCTCACAGAAGATGATATAACATATACGCTTCCAGCGGGGACAATTGACCTGATGGATGTCGTCGTTAGGGAAACTGTCGGCGGTACGACATCTGATACCATTGTCCAACGTGTCAGTATAGAAGAGTATAACCAGCTTCCTAATAAGACATCTGGTGGTAAGCCTAGCCAGTATATGCTGGATAAGCAGTATACCCCCTCAGTTTATGTATGGCAGGTCCCAGACAAGTCTGGTTATAGTTTTGTATATTGGTCTGTTAACCAGCTTGAAGACATATCGGCGAGTAACCAGGATGCCGATATCCCTTATCGTTGGTCAGATTGTATATGTGCCGGGTTAGCCAGCAAATTGGCCCTAAAATATATGCCTGATAAATTTGCGCTGTTAACCCAGGATTATGAGCGGTCTTTTGATTTTGCTTCAGCAACGGATAGTGATGGTGTTTCAATGAGAGTGCGGCCAACCGGATTGGACTTGAACTAAGGGTCTATGGCGGCTGCAAGAAAAGCAAAAGGGAAGAAATCAAGGGCGATAAGTGATCGCTCAGGATTCAATGTTCCGTATAAATCTCTAAAGACCACATGGGATGGTCTGCGTGTTGAGCCTGAAGAGTGGGAGCCAAAGCAGCCTCAACTTACCCCGGCGCGTAATGTTATTGATGCAACGGCACTGTTCCAGCCGCGACCGGACAACGACCCAGAGAATGTTGATATTTGTATTGGGTATACTTATGACCCATTTGTAAAAATTCAAGATCGCCCCCCGGTTGGCGTCCCAGGCTTCGGTGTAATCGGGTTTGCTTCCCCGCAATTCGATCAAGATGTTAGTGTTAGCGGGGTAGCAGGGACGGGCGCAATTGGAACAGAAGTCCCGACCGGTAGTATAGATGAAACTGGGGTAGCAGGGACGGGCGCGATAGGAACAGTATCAATTACACATCCTTCCGGTTGGGGAGAATCCACCTGGGGGACTGGTCCTTGGGGCGAGGGTTTATGACATATACAACTCTAGTGAGCAATATTCAGGCATTCACGGAAGATGATTCCTCCGAATTGAGTGATTCTATTGACCAGATCATCGCTCAGGCCGAGGACATGATCTTCCAGAAATTACCTAATCTGCCATGCTATCGAAAAATAACTACAGGGACACTCGTGGTTGGGACCGCTGATTATGATGTCGCTAGTGCCAGGATGATTCGCCAAACGTCAGTGACAAGTTCCGGGGCGGTATCTTACCTGGATCATAAACTAGATTCTTATATCAGAGACTACTGGCCTACCGCAGCAACCACTGGGACACCGATAATGTATGCTACGAAGGACGCGGACACTAGCGGGATCACAATCACGTTAGCTCCTACGCCGAGTGCTACCCTTGCTTATCAGGTTGATTTTAT